>Ga0196972_1000185_pt1 | contig 47726 bp, 32 predicted proteins | sample S1v_2013CmetaG_FD_148618 | JGI IMG/M metagenome (GOLD analysis project Ga0196972, IMG submission 148618) | Soil microbial communities from Anza Borrego desert, Southern California, United States - S1+v_20-13C | ecosystem: Environmental > Terrestrial > Soil > Desert | place: USA: California...
CGGGCCGATGATGGAAGAGTACCTGCGCCGCGCGCTGCTCTTGTCGCGCTCCGATCCGATGGTCTTCCTGCAGCGGCCGATCAGTGCCACCATGCTGGTGCTGGCCGCGCTGGCGATGATGGTGGTGTTGAGCCCGAACCTGCGCAAGAAGCGTGAGGAAGCATTCGAAGAATAACTGCGATACCTTCAAACAGAGGGAAATCTCAAATGACGATCTACAAACTCGATGAGCACGTCCCGGAAATCCATCCGAGCGCCTATGTGGCCAGGGAGGCCTCCGTGATCGGGAAGGTCCGGTTGGCGGAGAACACCAGTGTCTGGGGCGGCGCGGTGCTTCGCGGAGACAATGAACCTATTGTGATCGGCAAGAACAGCAATGTGCAGGAGTGCGCGGTCCTGCACACCGATCCGGGATCTCCGCTCCGTATTGGCGAGGACGTGACCGTCGGCCACCAGGCCATGCTGCATGGCTGCACCGTCGGCGACGGTTCGCTCATCGGCATCCAGGCCGTCGTCCTGAACAACGCGGTGATCGGCAAGAACTGCCTGGTGGGCGCGGGTGCGGTCGTTACGGAAGGGAAGGAATTCCCCGATGGCTCGTTGATCGTCGGCGCGCCGGCCAAGGCGGTCAAGCAGCTCGCGCCGGAAATGATCGAGCGGATGAAGAAGGGCGCGGCGACCTATGTCGAGAGGAGCGTGTTCTACAAGAACAAGCTCGTTGCGATCGACTGAGGCAGCGATGCCCGTCAAGGCGGAGAATAGCGCCGGTGCTGCATTTTCATGACGCTTTACGGGCACATATGGCACGTCTTTCCAAAGTTCCGCTATAATTGCGGCCTTTCTTGCCCAGATGGCGGAATTGGTAGACGCGCAACGTTGAGGTCGTTGTGTCTTAGGACGTGGAGGTTCGAGTCCTCTTCTGGGCACCAGTCACATGGAAGGTCCGCTTCGGCGGACCTTTTCATTTCCGCCCCGGGATTTATTCCCGCAGGTTGTAGCGTCCCTGCATTTCTCCCACGACCCGGGAAATGACATCTTCCGGCCCGGCGCCGGCACCGTCGAAATCAACACGCCAGTTGCAGCCGCCCGCATCGGGTGTCGTTCGCTGCGGCAGCGGCACAGGTACGATGGCGTCAGTGTCCAGCACCTCTTGCTTCGTATTCAGCCTGGCATCGATTTCCCTTTGCAATTCTTCGGGACTGACAAGTTTCCGTTCCATAGCTTCCTCCTGCACGCGGGAATGGGGATCCGTATAACTCACTGAGTGACCGAGGGGAAGCCCGGTTCCGCTCGGGTTTGCGGGAAATCTCGTGCAAGCCCTCGGGCAATGCAATTCGACATGAACCCAAAAGAAGTTGTCATGAAAACGGCCGGCATTTGCCCGGGTGCAGTAGATGATGCATGAATCGCAGGGAACGTGGCGGGACTCGCTTTTGCGCGAGACCAAAGGCTAGGTCCGTTTGTCGCGCGACCTCGGCGCGCTTTGTGTGCAATCAACGCAGTTGCAGCATGCGTTCTGCACAATCGGGGCATCAAAACAAGACTACCTGAATCGTTGACGCGACACCGATAATTCGCTGGTAAAGCGCGGCTGGTCCATCGCCGGCACATCGCGATTCAACGCCACGCGGGATACGCATCCCGTGCCGGAACGTCTGCCGGTCCTTCATGTTCACCGCAGGCATACACATCCACGCGCCAGCGTCGCACGCTGAGCCGGGCGTTTTGTCCTGCCCGCGCTTTTCGCTGCGGCACCTGGATTGATCGATCATCGAACCGGGGAGGGAAGATGCAATGATTGTCTTGCAGGTTCACAGCGGACTCGGAAACCAGCTGTTCATGTATGCGGCCGCGCGCGCGTTGGCGGAACGCCGCAACACGTCGCTGTGCCTCGATGTCGACACCGACTGCCGCGACGGCGTCGATACCGGCCAGTATGTCGGTCACTCATTCCAGCTGGACAAGTTCCGGATCAAGGCGGACTTCCTGCACCGCATGCCGGCATCGGTGCGAAACGACAGCGCCTCCGCAAGCGGTGTTCTCAAGCTCAAGGCCCAGCTCAGGAACGTCGGCGTCGTACGCAAGGCCGTGCGTCTGCTGCGGTATCAGGGCGTGGACATTACCAGCGTGGCGATGAAGGTATCGGGGACGGACAAGCGGTTCTTCCGCGAGGCGCGCGGGGACTGGGGATACAAGCCTGAATTCCTTGACCTGCCGGACGACACCATCCTCCGCGGCTGCTTCTTCTCGTACAAGTATTTCGACTGGATGCGGGACGCCTTGCGCGAGGAGCTTTCGCTCAAGGCGGAACTGTCTCCGCGCGGCAGGGAAGTCGAGCATCAGATCCTCAACACGAATTCGGTCAGCCTGCACATACGGCGCGGCGACGTGGTGACGAATCCCGAATACCGGAGCTGGTACGAAGGCATCGTGACCGAGACATACTTCCGGAACGCGATCTCTTACATGCAGGAGCACGTCCGCGAGCCGCACTTCTTCGTGTTCTCGGACGAAATCGCGTGGGTCAAGACCCATCTCGCGATACCGGGCAAGGTGACGTACGTCGATCACAACGGCCCGGAGGGCGCCTATGAAGACCTGCACCTGATGAGCCGGTGCAAGCACAACGTGACCTGCGGCTTCAGCTCGTTCAGCTGGTGGGCCGCCTACCTGAATTCCAACCCGGACAAGATCGTCCTGCGCACGCGGCGCATGAACGCGCTCCCGCATCTGGACCGGCCGGAGGATTTCTATCCTGCGGACTGGGTTGTAGTCGAGTCCTGAAGCAGCTAGTCGTTGCGATCGCCATCCCCGCCCATGTATTTGGGATCCGGGGCAACGTAGGCCTGGAGCGGGCGGTTCAATACGCCCGGAGGCGCCACTTTTGCGAGATCGAAGTTGGTGACTCCGGCGGCGACATTGAACGCCCAGGCAAACGATTTCCCGGCGACGTCGAACCGGACGATGTCGCCGCCTGTTACGTTGACCCACTTGGTATCGGGTTGGATGACAATCGTCGAGCCTGCCGCCTCCACAGGGGCGGGATCCCCCAAAAAGCTGGTCGGCACGTCGGGATTCAGGTGGCCGCATGCGGATAGGAGAATCACGGCGACAATTTGGCTGGCAGGAAGTTTCATATGCGCGCCTTTCAGGTGTGCCGGGGTTGGACATGCATGTTGCATGGCTGTTCGGTTGCCTGGCGCGCGTGTTTTGTGCCGGAACAAGGCGGGGCAGGGTTTCGGGGATTCCGATGGATTGGCCGCCCTTCGAAGACGACTACTGGCCGGTGTTGCGGCAAAAAAATGGCCGCGTCGTACGAAGGGCTGGTTCAGGCCGCCTGGGCCAGCACCGGGTGCACGCAGAGCAGCTTTGCCGCCTGTTCCGCCGCAAGATCGATGCGCGCGTGGAGTGCCGACGGCGCTTCGGCCGGAATCGCATGGTTCACGAAGTCGGAATCCTTCACATAGACACCGGCCGGGACCGTGACCGTCTCGAAAAAACTTGCAAGCGGGCGAAGTTGATGCTCGATGACGAGCGCATGCCTGTCGCTTCCGCCGGTCGTGGCCAGCAGCGTCACTTTGCCTTTCAGTGCGGAAGGATCGAGCAGATCGAGGAAGTGCTTGAACAGGCCACTGTAAGACCCCTTGTAGGTCGGCGATGCGAGGATGACGAGGTCGGCTTCCTCGATCAGCTTGTGCGCGCGTATGACGGATGCGGGAATGTTCGAGAAGGACACCGCACCTGCGAGTTCGCCGGCAAGATCGGCGATATCCACGACCTGGATACGTGCGGTCGTACGTTGGGCGATGCGATCCGCAATGTATTCGGTCAGGGAGCGGGTGCGGGACGGCTTGCTGAGGCTGCCGGAAATGGCGACGATCTTTTTCATTGTTTCATCCAGTATTCAAAACGGTGTTCATTGGTTGGCGGTGATCACGGCTAGCCGCGTGACGCCGGCGCGTTCAATCACGGCCATCACCTTGGCGACGGAACGGTAGGGCACATCCTGGTCTGCCTGCACGTGCAGGGTGAGCTAAGGGTTGTCCCTGCGCAATGCCGTCAGTTCGGCCTCGAGTGCATCAGGTGTGATTTCCCTGCGGTTGATGTACACCTGCGAATTCGAAGCAGCTACCTCCGGGCGCTGCTGCAGGATTAACAGGAGAGGGGAGCGGGTGTGCAAACACACGCAGCGAGGAAACAGGATGTCAAAGGTGCTGCGGCTCGCCCTTTGACGGAATTGGTGGAAGTTGAACTCGACTCAAGTGCCGGACATGGATCGCGTGACGAATGTCCGAAACCCGGTGGCAAGATGGGGTGATGAAGCAGGTCGCGCCCCAACCTGTTTCATCACCCCCTCTGGTAGAACGTACACAAAAAAGCGTGGCAAACCGCTGCCACGCAAAGAAAGACACTTTACTGATCCGGGCGCTTCATCTGGCAGGACGTCGGCTGCGAGGCGAGGTAGGTGTCGAGCTTCTGCTCGGTTTTCCAGCCATAACCCGTGTTCTCCTGGTCGTACCTGACATCCTTGCCGTTGACCTTGGCCCAGGTGGCGATATACAGCGGTTGCTGCAGTTGATGATCCGTCTTGCGCATCTCCACATCGCCGTTCAGGCTCTTCGCTTTCATGCCTTCCAGCGCAAACGCTACCTTGACCGGATCGATCGAGCGTGCTTCCTTGATCGCTTTGGATAACATCGTCACGATGGAATAGGTCGACATCGTGTAATAGTCGTCGTTGAATTTCTTCTTGTAACCCTCGACGATGTCCTTGCCGGAGAAGTTTTCGTTATTCACGTTCCAGTAACCGACATACTTGACCCGGCCTGCGGCGCCCGGACCCATTGCAGTAGGAACACCCGAGCTGACAGCGTAATACGTATAGAAATCGGTCGTCAGGTTAGCATCCCTGGCGGCCTTGATCAGCAGTGAAAGATCGGGGCCCCAGTTGCCGGTCAGTACGGTGTCCGCGCCGGAGGCCTTGATCTTGGCGACATACGGAGAGAAGTCCTTGACCTGCATGATGGGGTGCAGGTCGTCGCCGACGATCTCGACGTCCGGGCGTTTACGCTTGAGGTATTCCTTCGCGGCCCGGGCGAACTGGTGTCCGAACGCGTAGTTCTGGTTGACCAGGTACACCTTCTTGACGTTCGGGAGCTTTGCCATGTAGCTGGTCAATGCTTCCATCTTCATATCCGCATTCGAATCGAAAGCAAAATGCCAGAAGCTGCATTTGCTGTTTGTCAGATCCGGATCGACGGCCGAGAAATTCAGGTAAACGACTTCCTTGCCGGGGTTGCGCTCGTTGTGCTTGTTGATGGCGTCGAGCAGGGCCAGGGCGGCGCCGGAGCCGTTACCCTGTGCGACGTAGCGATAACCCTGGTCAATCGCGCTCTTCAACTGGTGCAGCGTCTCTTGCGGGCTCGCCTTGTTGTCGAAGCCGACAAACTCCAGCGTGTTGTCCCCTGCCAGTTTTTGTTTATTGGCCATTTCCGCAAGCATCTGGAATGCCTTGAGCTGATTCTGGCTGATCGGCGCGACCGGGCCTGATAATCCATCGATGAACGCGATCTTCACGTTCTCGGCAAGCGCGCCCGTCGAAGCCATCAAGGCGGCGGCACACAACGTCAGGTGAATACAGCCGAAGTGTTGTTTATTCATTTACGTGTCTCCTTTGGATTTGTTGTTTAACAACAAAGCCGACGATAAACCCTGACATCGGGTCAGGGTCAAGCAGGAGCAACGGTTTTTTTCGGCGACGGTGTGGTTGGACTGGCGGCGGCAGCCAGGCAGGCGTCACGGATATATCCGCACGCTTGCGCGCTGAGCGCCATCCCGGCCTGGATTATCGGCTCGTTCCATATTGCTTGAAGGAACCGCTCCTTGATCGATGGGTCATTGCCAGTAACCCGGTCAACCAGATTGCTCCAGCGGACCGCCAGTTGCCTCGCCAGCTCGCTGTTCACTGATACTCCGTTGTGGGCCAGGCGTTCCGCGGCATTTCCAATGCTGCTCCATTCCACGTCGGGCAACTGCTTTATCCGCATGAGCTGGGCCGGTTCGAAATGGCGATGGAACGCCTCAAGACGCAGATCGACTGCCATGGAGATGTACTCCAAAAGCTCCGCATCGATGCCGCTGGATCCATGTGTAATCGGCTCCTTCCGGCACATGTTTCCCCAGCGCTGGATAAGCTCGAAATTCCCTTCCATCCATCGCACCGACAAGTCCATCCAGCGCCGTGCGAGCATCTGGACCTCGGTCGAGAAAACTGGAACCGCTCTTTGCATCGCACTACGGATGCCAGCGATCACCGGTTGCCATTCGGCGTACAGCTTGTTCCAGTTGTCCAGGATTTTTCGCAATTCGTCCGGACTGAAATACCTGCTGTAGGTTGCCATCAGGCCGAGCGTCGACAGCCATGTCCCGATCTCGGGGTCGACACCGGAAGCGAACTTCTCCTGTATGAACAACAGACGGTTTCGCAGCTCCGCTGCCTTCGCCATTTCGTGTTCCAGCGCCTCTATCTGCTGGGAGATGATCAATGGCAGGGAAGCGCTGCCTTCCTCGAACAGGCGACCGATATCGCCCAACGACAAATTGAGGCGACGCAAAGCCTGTATACCGTGCAGGCGCGCGACGTCGGCCTGGTTGTAAAGACGGTAGCCGGATTGCGATCGGCCTGAGGGCTTGAGGAGACCAATCCTGTCGTAGTAATGCAGTGCCCGGACCGTCAGTCCTGTGTACTTTGCAAGTTCTCCAACCTTTAAAAGCACGATTCCCCCGTTCTGAAAGCGGCATGGCCAACGAAGGATTAATAATACTATGTCAGAATGGCAACAGACCGACGGAGCTAGACATAATGTATTGACCTGCCGCACCTCAAGCTTAATCCGCGTCTCTTGAGGTGCGGCAGGTCAATACATTATGTCTAGTTGCTTCCGGTGGGAGCACTTCGCCGGGTGGGGCTCTTGCCGTGGAAATGCACCGCGTTTGCGCGGCACACGCCAGAAACGGACTTCGACGCAATCCGATCGGAATTGTCGGATTGCGCTACTGGGTCATCGTAATGACGTGTCTAATAGAGCAAGGGGGCGCTGTCGTGCCTGCAGTGGCTCGGTTGGCGTGGTGGGGGGAGAAGGAGTTGAACCTTCACCCTGTCTAGCAGACTCCGGAATTACGCTCCGGGGCGACTTAACCGATATTCGCCTTCCCCCCGATACCAGATGTAACGATACGATTCTGGCCGTGACCATGTTTGATCTAAGCTAAGCCGCAAAAAGATGTAATAAACGAAGTTTTTGATCTATTGCTCCATCGATGCATTGGCATTTCTTGAGTGGTGTCCGACACCCTCTAGGGTCGAAATATCATGGTTCACCAGCAGATTTCCTATGTCGACTTGGTGATCCGGAGCAGCCGTTCGGAAATCGATAACGATAGGCGACGTGCGGCCAGAACCTGCCACTCGCTCTGCTATGCATACGGTATTGCTTTAACAACACGTCCACGCAAACATCTATCGACATGAGCACACTGGTCTGACGCCGTTACGAAGCCCGCAACGCGGTAAAACCGGGCAAGGCCGGAATGCGCGCCTCGAGGAAATCGAGGAGCAGGCGCGTGCGAAACGGCTGATAGCGGCGCGACAGATAGATGAGGAACATCTCTTGCGGCAGTGCCTGCCATTTCGGCAATACGCGCTGCAGTTGACCGCTGGTGACCAGATCCTGCACGAGCCAGACCGGGCATAGCCCGATACCAGCGCCCATCACCAGGCTCTCTCGGAGAGCCAACGCATTATTGACGCGGTAGCGACCGCGTATCTTCACTTCGACCGAGCCTTGCGGGCCTTGCAATTCGACGATGTCGCCACTGGAGGACCAGGCGAACCGGATGTACTCGTGATCGGATAAGTGCGCGGGTGAGCGTGGTTTGCCGTGGCGGGCAAGATAGTCTGGCGCGGCAACAAGCCATCGCGGCGCCGTCGCGATCTTTCGCGCGATCGCATCCGGCGGTAACTGCTGGCCGAGGCGTACCACGACATCGACGCCTTCTTCCACAAGATCGACAAAGCGATCGTTAAGGATGAGTTCGATCTCGATCTCCGGATAGGTGTCGAGGAATTCCCGTATCAATCCATTGAGAAGGAACTGTCCGAACCCGACCGGCGCATTGATCCGCAGCAGTCCGACTGCACGCTCTGTGAGACCGCGGGCGTCGGCGACCGCATTCTCGTAGTCCTCCAGTAAGCACTTGGCACGCTCGAAGAACCGGCTCCCCTGGTCGGTCAACGCGAGGCCTGTCGTGCTGCGTTCCAGCAGCCGTACGCCGAGTTCCGTTTCGAGCTTGCCTACGATCTTGCTGACCGTCGACTGGGTCGTGCCGAACTCGCGCGCTGCTGCCGACATGCTCCCCAGTTCAACAGTACGCGCGAAGTATCGCATCGCCTGGATCGTGTCCATGATCCTTCCCTCTATTCCGAATTGGAATGACACATAGTCAATTCTGCATAGTACCGCAACAAAATGGAATGCCCTAATGTAGGCATACCTTCTTACTTAGGGAGCTAATCGTGTTCATGAATTGGAAATTGGCCGTTGCGGCAGCCCTTGGTGCCGCTTTCATGAGTCCCTCGCTGCATGCCGGCAACGGGGAATCCGGCCCGCGGTGGGTCTCGACCTGGTTGGCAAGTCCGCAGCCGCTCTGGAACAAGGAGTTCATTCTGCCGACCGGTATCCCAGACTCGCTGCAGGACAGTTCGATGCGCGAGGTCGTGCGTATCAGTGCCGGCGGCAAGCGCATTCGCTTGGTCTTTTCGAATCGTTACGGCGCCGCGCCGGTCAGGATAGCGGAGACAACGGTTGCGCTGTCGGCCGGCGGCGACCGTATCGATCAATCAACGATGCACATGGTCACGTTCGGTGGTGACCGCAGCGTCACGATGCTGCCGCATGCATCGGTGGTCAGCGATCCGATCGATTTCGAGGTACCGGCGCTTGCACTGCTGGCAGTCACGACGTACTTTCCGCAACGTACAGCGCTGTCGACCTTTCATTGGGGGCAACAGCAAACTGGATTTATCACCACCGGCAATACGGTCACGGCAATCGCGTCAGGTCGCGATAAGCCGCTGGCGGGCCGGCTGTTCCTGTCGGGTGTGATGGTCGAGTCAGGCACCGTCCATCATACCGTGGTGGCCTTTGGCGACTCGATCACGGACGGAAATGGCTCGACACCGGATGCGCATAGGCGTTGGCCGGACGCGCTCGCACGCCGGCTCGCGGCACGACATGTCGCGGTCGTCAATGCCGGAATCTCGGGCGCGCGCGTGCTCGGCGACAAGATGGGGATGAACGCACTGGCTCGCCTTGAGCAGGATGTGCTCAGCCATCCCGGACCGAAAACCCTGATCCTGCTGATGGGCATCAACGATATCGGGTGGCCCGGCAGTCCGTTTGCACCGGGAGAACGGCAGGTGACCGCGGCGGAATTGATCGCCGGCTACCACCAGATCGTTTCGGCAGCACGGGCGCACCAGGTGAGGGTCGTCGCCGGCACCTTGCTGCCATTTGAAGACGCGCTGCAGGGTACGCCAGTTGAAGGACACTACAGCCCTGACAAGGAACGGCTGCGCCAAGAAGTCAATCACTGGATCCGCACCGCCGGCGCCTTCGACGCCGTGGTCGACTTCGATGCGGTGCTGCGCGATCCGAAGAGGCCAACGAGGATGCTGCCGGCATTCGATTCGGGCGATCATCTGCACCCCGGCGACGCCGGCTACCAAGCGATGGCGGATGCGATTGACTGCATGGCGCTGTTCGGCATCGCATGCGACGTCGCGCAATCAGATGCCGCGGACAGGGAGCGCATGCGATGAACGATATTCTTTTTTCACCCTGGCGGGTAGGCGACCTCGAACTTCAGAACCGGATCGTCATGCCACCCATGACGCGGTCGCGCGCCGGGATTGATGGCGTGCCGACCGAAACGATGGCGCGGTATTACAGTCAGCGTGCATCATCCGGACTCATCATTAGCGAAGGCACCCAAATCAGCCAGGAAGGACAGGGTTATGCATGGACGCCGGGACTGCATACGCAGGCGCAAGTAGCAGGATGGCGCGTCGTAACGAGCGCGGTCCATGCGGCGGGTGGACGGATATTCGCGCAGCTCTGGCATGTGGGCCGTCTCTCGCATACCTCGCTGCAGCCCGGCGGCGGCGCGCCGGTTGCACCGTCCGCACTAGTGGCGCCGGGCGTCAAGGTCTTCATCGATCCCGAACGGCGCGGCCCGGAGAGCCGTGCCAGCGAAGCCGTGCCGCACTCGGCTCCGCGTGCGCTCGAAGAGAAGGAGATCAGCCGCATCGTGGGCGATTTTGCCCGCGCAGCCGAGCGCGCACTTGAGGCCGGATTTGACGGTGTCGAGCTGCACGGCGCTAACGGGTACCTGATCAACCAGTTCATCGATTCCGGCTCGAATAGCCGCACCGATCGCTACGGAGGCAGCGTCGCCAACAGATTACGTTTTCTGCACGAGGTGGTCGTCGCAGTGACGACCGTCGTGGAACCTCAACGTGTCGGCGTTCGGCTGTCGCCGCTGACTTCGCTGCAGGGAACCGTCGACAATACGCCAGAAGCGACCTATCTGGCCGCAGCGAAGATACTGGGCGATCTGCGGGTCGGCTATATCCATATCGCGGAAGCAGACTGGGACGATGCGCCGACCATGTCACCAGCATTCAAGGAGGCATTGCGGATCGTCTACCCGGGCACACTGATCTATGCGGGTCGATATGACAAGACGCGTGCCGTCGAGGCTCTGGATCGCGGCTGGGCGGACCTGATCGGGTTCGGGCGGCCGTTCATCGCCAATCCGGATTTGCCGCACCGGCTCAGGCACGGGCATGCATTACGTCAAGGCGACACGTCCACCTATTTCGGTGGTGGGGTTGCCGGATATATCGATTACCCCAGCCATCCTGATCGCAATTTCTCATGACGTCCGCCCATCTAGGTCCATCATGCGAGGCGTTAACGCCTCGCCCCGGGTCTCTTTGCCGTTTGGAATTCGGCCTGCGGTGTCCAAACGGCGCCCACACCGAATGCTGAATGTCAGGTTCAGAGAGATTTGAAAGGCGGCCTCGGTCGAAAGCTGCCGCCCAGGTAGATCAGCAATCGGCCAAAAAGCATGAACGACATACTGGCGCGAAGCGACTCGGACTGGCATTCCGGTCTACGGAACTACCAGACAGCTTGCAGTTACAATGCATCATCCTGCTAATTTCATCTAATTGTTCATGCACATCTGGGTCGACGCCGACGCCTGTCCTGCGGCCATTAAAGACATCCTGTTTCGGGTGGCCGAACGCCTGCAGCTTGACGTCACGCTGGTGGCCAACCGGTTGATCCGTGTACCGGGCTCGCGCTTCATCCGCGCGCTCCAGGTCCCGGTTGGCGCGGATGCGGCTGACGCCGAAATCGTCGAGCGCGTCCGTCCCGGCGACATCGTCGTGACCGGCGACATTCCGTTGGCCTCCCTCGTACTGGAAAAGGGCGGGTTGCCGCTCAATCCCCGCGGCGAGTGGTACACCAAAGACACCATTGCGCAGCAACTGACGATGCGGGCTTTCATGGAAGAGCTACGCAGCAGTGGTGTCGACACTGGCGGCCCGGCGGCGTTCAGCCACGCCGACCGCCAGAACTTCGCCAATGCGCTTGACCGCGAGCTCGCGCGGCGCAGGATTCGCGGCGATTCCCGATAAGTACTGTTTCAGTTTGCGATGACGTTTCACTGATCAAGCGGCTCGCCTCCGTACCTCCGTCGTTTGTGAATTGCGCGGCGTATCCAACCCCAGATTCTCTCGATCCCTGCGCCCCTCACACTCCTTCCGGAAAATTCCCCATCGCTGCAGCTCCAGCACCGCCAGCCGCGTGAAGTCCTTATGCTCGTCTGGCAGGTAGGGCGGCACCAGATTGAAACAATCATGTTATCGCTTCTCGTTTTTTCGTCTGAGCCTTGTTGTGGCACCTGTGATTCAAAGGCATCACTTTACCAGACGCCTTTGTTGCCGATGTGCAATAGCCCATTTATTGCCGTAAGCTAATATCTTCTCGCCGAGGTCCCGTTCAAGAGGTGCCCGTAATCCGTTCAATCTTGTTGCTGAAATCACCATGTCTGACGCGCTTTCTATCCAATTCTCCGATCCGTCAATTTTCAAGAAGGAGGTTGTCTTCGTTGACACTTCTGTCGCCGACTACAAGACGCTCAAGGCAGGTGTCGCGCCCGGCATGGAGGTCGTGGAAATCGACCCCGGCCAGAGCGGCCTCGCCCAGATCGCCGAGTGGGCCGAAACCCATGGCGGTTATGACGCGATTCATATCCTCAGCCACGGCAACGAGGCGACCCTTTTCCTGGGCAGCGACGCCCTGACCAGTGACAAGCTGCTGAGCGCAGCCGTCCGGGGCGAACTGGCAAAGCTGGGAAGCGCTCTCAAGCCGGGCGGCGATTTGCTGCTCTATGGCTGTAACATGGCGGCGGGCGTCGACGGGCAACAATTTATTGCCAGCTTGGCAGCGGCTGCGGGTGTAGACGTAGCGGCCTCGACGGATGAGACCGGCGCGGTGGACAAGGGCGGAGACTGGTCCCTGGAGGCGCAAACCGGGTCGATTGATACGCATGCGTTGCAGATCACCGATTTTCAGGGTGTGCTGGTTAACGTTGCGTTTTCCAGTTCTGACCTAGACATGGGCTTCGGGTTTACCTCGGTCAACAGGACGGTCAGCGGAACGGCTATCACGTTTACAGGGGGAGCCGCAGCAGGCGGACTGGGTACCAATACCGATTACGGCGGCGATGGACTGTATGCCTATGAGGGATCGAGCGGCAACGACATCAAGCTGACCATCACGGCAGAAAGCGGCTATTCCTTCGATATCAGCAGCTTCGATGTCGGTGTCAGCTCAGGCAGTCTGACAATCAAGCTGACGTACGCTAACAATTCAACAACGACCTTCACGCAGAACGGCCTTAATACGTCTTCCTTCGGAACGCTGTCCAGCATCAGCACCGCAATCAACGACGTCAAGCAGGTGGAGCTAACATCGAGTGACTTTGGTCTTTTCCAGAATTTCGATATCACCGACGTCAAGGCGATTCCCCCGGCCCCGACCGTTACCGACGCGAAAATCAGTATCAGTGGCGCCAGCGGCGCCAGCGGCGTCTACAAGATCGGCGACACCGTCACCGCCACCTGGAATAACACCGCCGCCGGCGATAACAATGCCAGCATTACCGGCGTCACAATGGACTTCAGCCAGTTCGGCGGTGGCGTAGCCGTGACGGCCGCCAACTCCAGCGACACCTGGACCGCCAGCTATACCATCACGGCCGGCTCCATCGACGCCATCAACAGGAATGTCTCGGTCAGCGCGACGAATTCCGGCGGCACGACCACCAGGGCCGACACGACCAATGCGTCCGTCGACAACCTTGCCCCCACAGTAACGGACGCGAAAATCAGCATCAGCGGGGCCAGCGGCACCGGAGGCGCCTACAAGATCGGTGACACCGTCACTGCCACCTGGAACAACACCGCTGGTGGTGACAACAATGCCGACACCATCTCCGGCGTGACAGTGGATTTCAGCCAGTTCGGCGGCGGTTCGGCGGTCAGCGCCACCAACTCCAGCGGCACCTGGAGCGCGACATACACCATCACGTCGGGCGCCATCGATGGCGCAAACAAAAACGTTTCCATCACGGCGACCGACAACGCAGGCAATACCAAATCCACAGCCGATACCACCAACGCCAACGTCGACAATATCGCGCCTACTGTTACCGATGCGAAGATCAGCATCAGCGGGGCCACCGGCGACGGCGGCGCATACAAGATCGGCGACACCGTCACCGCAACGTGGAACAACACGGCGGGCGGTGATAATAATGCCGATACGATTGCGGGCGTTACGGTCGACTTCAGCCAGTTCGGCGGCGGTTCCTCCGTGAGCGCCACGAACTCCAGCGGCACCTGGACGGCGACCTACACCATCGTTTCGGGCATCGTCAATGGCGTCGCAAACCGCAACATCGCCGTTTCCGCCACGGACGACGCGGGCAACACCACGACCACGTCCGACACCAGCAATGCCACGGTGGACAACGTCGCACCGGCCATCACCTTCAGCGGCGCGGCACTGTCCGCCGACACCGGCTCAAGCAGCAGCGACTTCGTTACCAGCACGGCGTCGCAAACGATTACGGCCATGCTGAGCGGCGCGCCCGCCGGCGGTGACATCGTGTACGGCTCGCTGGACAACGGCGGCACCTGGACCGACATTACATCGAAGGTCTCCGGCACGACGCTTACCTGGAACGGCGTTACGCTTAGTGGCAGTAATACGCTGAAATTGAAAGTCACCGACGTCGCCGGAAACGACGGCACGGTGACGAGCCAGGCTTACACGCTCGACACGTCGACGCCGGCAGCCCCGTCGACGCCGGACATGACGAGCGGTACCGACACAGGGTCTTCCACCAGCGACAACATCACCAGCACTACCACGCCGACCTTCGCCGGTACCGCCGAAAACGGCGGTACGGTGACGCTGTACGACACCGACGGCACGACCGTCCTCGGCACGGCGACCGCAACGGGCGGCAACTGGTCGATCACCAGTTCGGCGCTTTCGGCCGGCAGCCATACCGTGACGGCGAAGGCGACCGATGCGGCCGGTAATACGTCGGCGGTGTCTTCCGGCCTCTCGGTCAACGTGGACAATGCCGCCCCGGCCGGCCTCGGTTTGAGTGCCACGACCATTGCTTCTGTCGGCGCAACCAGCACGTCGACCGTGGCGATCATTTCGGCCACCGACAGCCAGGCAATTACCTACTCGCTGGCTGCCGGCAACGGTACCAACGATGCCGATAACGGCAGCTTCACCATCAGCGGCACATCGCTCAAGGTCGGTGGCGCGTCCCTCAGCGCCGGCACCTACAAGATTTATCTGGCGGCCACGGATGCCGCCGGCAACGTGGCAAACCAGGCATTCACGCTCACTATTGTCGATGCGCCGTCCATCAGCAGCATCGTTCGCACTGGCGGCGCGTCCGCCACGGTCAATACCTCGGCCTCGTCGCTCAGCTACACCGTCACGTTCAGCGAATCGGTGACAGGCGTGGACGCGAGCGATTTCACGCTGACTGCCACCGGCACGGCATCGGGCAGCATCGCCAGCGTCACCGGCAGCGGGACGACCTACACGGTGGCCGTGGACAGTCTCGCCGGCGACGGCACGCTGCGGCTGGACCTCAGGAGCAGTGGCACAGGCATCCAGAACGGCAGCAGCGTAGCGATCGCCAGCGGCTACACCTCTGGTTCCACCTACACGCTCGATCATACCGCTCCCACTGCGCCGTCAACGCCGAACATGACGAGCGGCACTGACACCGGCACCTCCAACAGCGACGACATCACCAGCAACACTACGCCGACCTTCACTGGGACGGCCGAAAGTGGCAGTACGGTGACGCTATACGACACCGACGGCACGACCGTCCTTGGCACGGCGACCGCAACGGGCGGCAATTGGTCGATCACCAGTTCGGCGCTTTCGAGCGGGAACCACACCGTGACGGCGAAGGCGACCGATGCGGCCGGCAATGTCTCCAGCGCGTCGAGCGGCTTGGCCGTGACCGTGGACAGCAATGCGCCGACGGTTACGTCAGTCAGTGTGCCTGCGAACGGCGCATATTCAGCCGGGCAGGTGCTGAGCTTCACCGTGAACACGAGCGAGGCCGTCACTGTGGACACGTCGGGCGGCACACCCCGCATTGCCCTGGTGATCGGTTCTTCCACCGTATATGCCAACTACGCCTCCGGCTCAGGGTCGAATGCGCTGGTGTTCACCTATACGGTGCAATCGGGCGACACCGACGTCAACGGCATTACCGTCAGTGCCTTGTCGACGAACGGAGGAACGCTGAGGGACGCGGCCGGCAACAGCATGAACACGACACTCAACAGCGTGTCGTCTACGGTGTCCGTGTTGGTCGACACGACGGCACCTACCGTCAATTCGGTCACGGTGCCATCCAACGGCACCTACTACGGTAACCAGTCGCTCGACTTCACCGTGAATTTTTCGGAGGACGTGACTGTCAATACGACTGGCGGCACACCCCGCATCGCACTCACGCTCGATACCGGAGGCACCGTTTACGCGACCTACTTGTCGGGCAGCGGCACAAACGCGCTGGTCTTCCGGCATGTGGTGGCGAACGGCGAGGAAGATGCCACCGGCATCACGGTCGGCGCGCTGTCGGCCAACGGCGGCACCCTGCGCGACGGGGGCGGCAACAATGCCAACCTGACGCTGAACAGCGTGGGCAGCACAGCATCCGTCACCGTGGACGCCAACATGCCGCAGGTAACGGGCGTCACGTCTTCCACAGCAAACGGGAGTTACAAGGCCGGCACGACCATCTCCATCAGCGTCGATTTCAGCAAGGCCGTTACCGTGGACACGACCGGCGGCACCCCAACGCTCGCGCTGAACAGCGGCGGCAGCGCCACCTACGGCAGTGGCTCCGGTTCCTCCACGCTGGTATTTACCTACACCGTGGGCGCCGGCGAAAACAGCGCTGACCTTGACTACGCGTCCACTGGTGCTCTCGCTCTGAACGGCGCCACGATCAAGGACAGCACCGGCTCCCACCTCGACGCGTTGCTTACGCTCGGAGCGCCTGGCACAAGCGGCTCGCTCGGCAACAACAAGGCCATCGTCATCGACACCGTCGCGCCGGCGATCACACTCTCCGGCATTGCGCTGTTGAGCGACACCGGCGCTTCGGCCAGCGACTTCATCACCAGCGCCACGGCGCAGACGATCTCCGCCACCTTGTCTGCCGGCCTTGGCGCCGGCGAAAAACTCTACGGATCCGTCGACAATGGCGGCAGCTGGACGGACATCACTTCCAATGTGAGCGGTACCGCGTTGTCGTGGACGGGGGCCACGCTGGGTACGGGGACGTCCGCCTTGAAGCTGAAGGTCAGCGACGCTGCCGGCAACGACGGTACCGTGATGACCACGGCGTATACCGTGGATGCCACTGCACCAGCGTTCCAATCGGCAAGCGTCGACGGCACATCGCTGGTCATGCGCTACACCGAATCCGCCACGCTCGATGCGGCCAATGCCCCGGTGGCTGGGGCCTTCACGGTTACGGCCGGCAACGTGGCGGTTGCGGTCAACGCCGTGGCGGTCAGTGCCGCGGCCAAGACGGTGACGCTGACGCTGGCTTCTGCTGTCTCCAGCGGCCAGGTTGTGACAGTCGCCTATACCGACCCGACAGGCGGCAACGACGCCAATGCGATCCAGGACCAGGCAGGCAATGATGCCGCCACGCTTGTCGCAACCAATGTGACAAACAACACGCCGGCGCAAGAGGAGCCTCCATCGGCGCCGGCAGCGCCGTCCGGCGCCACCATCGATGGCGTCAGTGTTCAAACCGGCACGGTGACCAATTCTGACGGGACAACTTCGACACAAATCACCATCCCGGTCGTTTCGCAGACGCGCACAGAACAAGTCGGTAACAACACCGTAGCCGACATCCCGCTGGTCACGACAACTGGTGGCGTCAACGTGCTCACCGCGCAAGTACCGACCGGTATTGGTCTGGTGGTCCAGGGTCCGGCTGCGCCGAAGGCAGCCGGATCGGCACTAAGCGATCTGATCCGCGAGATCCAGGCTCATACGACCTCCGGATCGACTGACCAGAACACGCTTACCGGCGGTGGCTCCGGTTTCCTGCAGGACTTGCCAAGCAACACACCATTGCTGGTTCAGACGATCGTACCGGCTGCCGCACCATCGAGCGCCGCGCCGACCGAGCCGTTGGTGATTACCGGTACGGCGCCCGCTGCCGGCAATCCGTTGACTGCACTGGTCATCGACATGCGCAGTCTGCCGAACAGCACTGAGATCCAACTCCAGAATGTCGAATTTGCGGCGATTATCGGCAGCGCCAGGGTCACGGGTGGTGCAGGATCACAGACCGTCTATGGTGACGGCAGCGAGCAGGTGATCTTCCTCGGGGCAGACGACGACATCCTTCACGGCGGTGCAGGGAACGACACCGTAGGCAGCGCTGGCGGCAATGACCAGATCTTCGGCGATGAAGGCAATGACCTGGTGTTTGGAGGCGAGGGTAACGATGTCATTGATGGTGGCACAGGCACCGACACTGTTCGGCTCGCCGGCGCAGGAAGATCCGACTACACCATGCGCGTGGAAAACGGCAAACTCTCCATCGCTCAGCGCAACGGCGGGATCGACGGCAGCGATACTGTGTCGAATGTAGAAAAGCTGGTCTTTACAGGTGTGGATGCTGACATGACCGCGCGCGGAACCATTACACGCCTGTATGACGCATTATTCGACCGCTCACCAGACCAGCAAGGGCTGGACTATTGGGTAAAGATGAGCCAAAGCGGCATGTCGACGCATGACATCGCGTATCAATTCATTGTGTCGATTGAGGCGAAGACATTGCTCGGAACAATGTCCAATGCTGATTTCGTTGGCAGCCTCTACCAGTCGACGCTTGGACGCGCTGCTGATGACGCAGGTCGAGCATACTGGAATGGGGTTCTCGATGAGGGTAAGGACGACCGCGCGAATGTGCTGCTTGCGTTTGCCGATTCCGTGGAGAAGCGGGCGCAGGAGAAGGCAAACGGCGCTATGCTTGATTTCAACCGCACGGATGTCGCCATGCTCATACGCATGTACGACACGCTGTTCGACCGAAAGCCGGATGAGGCAGGCTTGAACTACTGGATTGCGGAAAGCGAAAACGGCATGGCGTTGCGTGATATCTCAGCCAGTTTCATCCAGAGCGTCGAAGCGAAACCGATTCTCGGCAACATGAGCAATACCCAGTTCATCGAGTACCTGTACGTAACCGGCCTGGGACGGCAGGGAAGCAATGCGGAGGTTGCTTCATGGGCAGGGCAGCTTGATTCAGGCATGATAAGTCGCGGTGACGCCTTGTTAGGGTTTGCCAACTCGGCCGAGAAGATTGAACTGGTTGGTGTGATGAGTACGTCGATTGACACCATCTAGAGGGCAGCGAGCCGTCGCTCGGCATCGAGCTGGCGCTGGCCGCTATCTGATTATCAGGATATGCGGGAGAGGAGCAAGGCCCCTCCCGACACGTCCTTCGAAGACAGCTCCCTGAGCCGAGTGAGTCGATGCTTATGCCGTGCCGGGAACCACCAAATGCAGGTGCTGCAGGTCAATACATCCAGGCGATTCCGCTACCGAAGGTGATCCCAGCGCGCCATAAATTCACCCGTCCAGGCAGAGCCTTTCGTGCTCTCGATGCGTCCCTGGATCGACTCCGTATGGCCCGAGATGGTGCTGGCAGCCTGGCCACCCCATACCTGCTCAAAGGTTTGGTTGTTCTGGGTGAAGCTACGTAGGAAAAAGATTCCGTCACGCGACGCCTGTCCTTGTATGCTACCCACATCCAGTTGGTTTGCTCCGCTGAAAATGCCCCTGAAGGTGCCATCCGTCTTTTGATCAAGGATGTAAAACTCGCCTGAGAATTGGGGAGCAGAGGCTAAGGCTGCAGAAGTGTCGGCGGCAGACCATTGCCAAATGCCGACCAGAAAAGGCGTTGCTTCGCTGTACCTTTTCACCTGTTCCACAAAAGTGGATTGGCCACCGTCGGCACGCTGTGACCTGAATTGCAAGGTGAACGTTTGCCCAAAGTGCTCATAGGTGCCATCCACAACCGATTGCGCGGGGTTCTTGGGTCGCAGCGCCGGTGGCAGCGTACCGACGGCACTGAGTACAGATGTAGTGGGATTGAACGTACCCGTAATCGCCTGAATGACATTGTCTGCCGCATTTGGCTCTATCCTGGCAAGAGCCCCGTAAACCACAAGATCCGGTCCTCCTTGCGCTGCGTGTTTTATCCTCAGAACGACAGTATTTTCGCCCACCTTGGTCGCGGGTTTTACATATGTCCCCACAAGCGGGTGTACTGACGGCACTTGCGCCAACACGGTCTGATAAATTCCGCAAAGCGCAAGCAGGACCGCGAACAATGCCGCGATCCATTTTGGTTGGCGTTTCATGATCGATGCTCCTATAAGAACAATCTTGCCGGCCCGCGAAGCGCATCTGGGAAGGCTGGGATGCCCATCCTGCAAAGCGGGCCTGGTCGCGCTACAGAGAACCCGCCTTTCCCCTGCAATTGCTGCCAGCATAGCCATGCTCTTGGCACATTGGGATGCAGGAACTACATGAGTCTTGCATTTCACAGGAAGGGTGTCAGAGGAGGCATCGAATTGTCGAAGCCAAACCAACAAGGCAAGGAAAAAGACTCTTTGTTTGGCTTCGCAGAAAAGAACGGGCTTACTTTCACCCTAGTTTCCTTTTCCCGCGCGTCAATGCAACGAATCCGGCGGGTTTGTGGAATATCAAACCAGGCATCGAGATGCTTGCGCTGCAGCTGGAGGGCCGAAAGTGCGAGCATCAGGATGGCCTTCACGCCGTTTCTCGAAGTGTCCTCGCCGCGGCGACCATGTTCTTCAGGGCCGGGATTACCTCTTCCCAGCCGCGCGTCTTCAATCCGCAATCCGGATTGACCCAAAGGCGTTGTGCCGGAACGCGTTCTGCCGCCTTGCGCATCAGTTGCACGATATGTTCCTGGCTCGGGATGTTCGGTGAATGGATGTCGTAGACCCCGGGCCCGATTTCATTCGGGTAGTTGAAGTTGTCGAACGCATCCAGCAATTCCATGTCCGAGCGGGAAGTTTCGATCGTGATCACGTCCGCATCCATGTCGGCAATCGAGGCGATGATGTCGTTGAACTCCGAGTAGCACATATGCGTATGGATCTGCGTCTCGTCCCGCACCCCGTTTGCCGCGATGCGGAAGGATTCCACTGCCCACTGGAGATAATCGTGCCACTGTGCCCGGCGCAGCGGCAGGCCCTCGCGCAGCGCTGCCTCGTCGATCTGGATCACGCGGATGCCGGCTTTCTCCAGGTCCAGTACTTCTGCCCGGATTGCCAGCGCGAGCTGGTAGCAGGAAACCGACCGCGGCTGGTCGTCGCGAACGAAGGACCAGTTGAGGATCGTGACCGGCCCGGTCAGCATGCCCTTCATCGGCTTGCCGGTTAGCGATTGCGCATACCTGGCCCATTCCACCGTCATGGCCTGCGGGCGGCTGATGTCGCCGAACAGGATGGGCGGTTTCACGCAGCGGGAGCCATATGACTGCACCCAGCCGGACTGGCTGAACGCGTAACCGTCGAGTTGCTCGCCGAAATACTCGACCATGTCGTTGCGTTCCGCTTCGCCATGCACGAAGACATCGAGTCCCAGCGTTTCCTGCTCGCGCACGCAGCGCGCGATCTCGGCTTGCATTGCCGTCTTGTAGGCCGCTTCATCCAGTTCGCCCTGCTTGAAGCGGTTTCTGGCCTGGCGGATCTCTGCCGTCTGCGGGAAAGAGCCGATGGTCGTCGTCGGATACGCAGGCAAGCTTAGCAAGGCTGCTTGCCTGTCTGCACGCTGTTTGTAAGTGCTAGAACGTTGCCCCATTGCCGCATCGATCCCGGCGATGGCGGCCTTGACCGCAGGATTATGCACGCGGCTGGAATTGCGCCTTTGCTCGATGGCTGCATTGTTGGCAACGAGCGCTTCCTGTACATGTACGCGCCCCTTGTTCAAGGCGGTGGCTAGGACCTGCAGTTCGTCCAGCTTTTGCAGCGCAAATGCCAGCCAGGAGCGGATTTCGCGGTCCATCTTCTGTTCGCTGTCCAGGTCGACCGGCACATGCAGCAGGGAGCAGGAGGGCGCGAGCCACAAACGGTCCTGCAGCAGCCTGTGAACCGGCTCCAGCCATTCGAGTGTCGCATGCAGGTCGGTTTTCCAGATGTTACGGCCGTTGATCACGCCCAGGGACAGCACCTTGTCCGCCGGCAATTGACGGACCACCTGGTCCACTTCAGCGCGGGCATTGATGGCATCGATGTGCAAGCCATGCACCGGCAGTGCGCACGCCAGGGGCAGGTTGTCCTGCAATTGGCCGAAATACATGGCCAGCAGCAGCTTGACCTTGCTGTTCCTGAATGCATCATAGGCCGCGACGAATGCCCGCCGCCATGCATCGTCCAGTTCCGTGACCAGCACGGGTTCGTCGATCTGCACCCACTCGATCCCCTGTTCGGCCAGACGCTCCAGCAGCGCCGCATATACGGGCAGCAGGCGCGGCAGCAGTGCGAGCTTGTCGGAATCGTCCTTGGCCTTGCCCAGCCACAGGTAGGTCACCGGTCCGATGACGACCGGCTTCGCTTTCACGCCGAGCTGGTTCGCCTGATCGATCTGCTCCAGCAGGCGGGAAGCGTCGAGAGAGAATTCGGTCCCGGCGGTGAATTCCGGCACGATGTAATGGTAGTTCGTATCGAACCATTTGGTCATCTCGCCGGCATGCACGCAGCTGCAGCCGGAATCCTTTGCGGAACGGCCGCGGGCGACACGGAAGTAATTGTCGAGCGCGTTCCCGTCGAGATGACGCACCCGGTCGAGTATATTGCCCAGCGTGAAGCTCATGTCGAGCACCTGGTCGTAGAACGAGAAATCGCCGACCGGAACAAGGTCCAGTGCCGCCTGCTCTTGCCAATGGCGTTGGCGCAGTTGCGCGCCCAACGCGATCAACTCGTCCCGCGACGACAGCCCTTTCCAATAATTTTCCAATGCGAACTTCAGTTCGCGTTTTGCGCCGATGCGGGGGAATCCGAGATTGTGCGTGGTCACCATGATGAATCGCTCCTGAGATGAATGGCACCCATCATAGTGTTTTCGATTCATGAAAAATAGTGGCATTATTTCATTTATCTATTACTTTCATTCATGGATTGATCATGCTCGAACGCATCCACCTGGCCGTCATCCGAGAGGTCGACCGGCAAGGTTCGCTCACCGCTGCTGCCGATGTGCTGTGTCTGACCCAATCGGCGCTTAGCCACACCATCAAGAAAGTGGAGCAGCAATTGGGCACCGCCATCTGGACAAGAGAGGGGCGTAACCTTCGGCTGACGCAGGCCGGGCAGTACCTGCTGGGCCTGGCCAATCGGCTGCTGCCGCAGCTGGAGCATGCGGAACAACTCATGCGGCAGTATGCGCAAGGCCAGCGCGGGACCTTGCGCATCGGCATGGAATGCCATCCCTGTTATCAGTGGCTGCTGAAGGTGGTGTCGCCTTATCTGGCGAACTGGCCGGACGTGGATGTGGACGTCAAGCAGAAATTCCAGTTTGGCGGCATCGGCGCCTTGTTCGGCTATGAAATCGACATCCTCGTCACGCCGGATCCGTTGCATAAACCGGGGCTGCGTTTCGAACCTGTATTCGATTATGAGCAGGTGCTGGTCGTAGGACGACAGCATCGCATGGCCGGACAATCCCATGTCACGCCGAAGCAGCTTGCCGAGGAAATCCTCATTACCTATCCGGTCGAGATCGAGCGGCTCGACATCTACAACCAGTTCCTGCTTCCCGCCGGCTGCATGCCCAAACAACGCAAGGTGATCGAGACGACCGATATCATGCTGCAGATGGTGGCAAGCGGACGAGGCGTAGCAGCCTTGCCGGGGTGGCTGGCCGCCGAGTATGAGGAGAAAATGGCGATCACTTCAGTTCGCCTGGGACGTCATGGCATCGCGAAGCAGATTTTCCTGGGAACGCGCGAAACGGATGAGGAAATCAAGTATTTGCGGGCATTCGTCGAGCTTGCGCGCAGTTCGAGCAGGCCCTCTCGAGTTACCGGCCGCAGGAAACAAGCCCGTTGAAGGGAGGCGCTCCCTTTGTCGGAAAGGAGCGCCTTCCCGCTTATCGCTTCTCGGGCGCCAGCAATTGCAGGATGCTGGAAAAATCGAGCGCTCCCGCACCGGCCCGGCTATGCAGCGAATACAGGTTGCGCGCCAGTTCCCCAAGCGGAATCGCAGCGCGCGCAGACAGCGCCGCTTCCGCCGCCAGCCCGAGATCCTTGAGCATCAGGTCGACGCCGAAGCCGCCGCTGTACCCGCGCGAGGCCGGCGTGTTGTCCATCACGCCCGGATACGGGTTGTAAAGCTCCAGTGCCCAGTTGCGGCCGGAACTCTTGCACATGATGTCGGACAGCACCTTGGGATCGAGTCCGTTGGACACGCCGAGTGCGAGCGCTTCCGCAGTCCCGGCCATCAGGATGCCCAGCATCATGTTGTTGCAGATCTTGGCGGTCTGGCCGGCGCCGTTGCCGCCGGCATGGAAGATGTTCTTGCCCATCGCGGCGAGGATCGGACGCGCCTGTTCGAGTGCCGCAGCGTCCCCGCCGACAATGAACGTCAACGTACCCGCCGCCGCGCCCGCAGTGCCGCCCGAAACAGGTGCATCGATCATCGCCAGGCCGCGCGCGGCTGCCGCCTGTGCGACTTTGCGCGCCGATTGCGGAGCGATCGTGCTGCAGTCGATCAGCAGCGCGCCGTCGCACATGCGCGGCAGGATGCCCTGCTCGCCGAGGTAGAGCGCTTCGACATGGGCGCTGGCAGGCAGCATCGATATGACGATGTCCGCTTCGGCCACCGCGGACTGCGCGTCGGGTGCGGCCTTTGCGCCGGCTTCGACCAGTTTGCCGACCGCTGCCGGCGACAGGTCGAATACGGTCAGCTGGTGTCCGGCCCTGACCAGGTTGAGCGCCATCGGTGCGCCCATGTTGCCCAAGCCAATGAATGCGATGTGTTTCATGGATTTTCTCCAGATTGAATAGTCGGTTAGAGCGATTTGCTGATCAGCGTACGGGGCCAATCTCGAACCTGCGGTGCTCGGCGTACTACACGTACGCGTGCGCTCCTCGGCTCGACCTTGGCTCCCGTACACTGATCTTCAAATCGCTCTAGAGATCGGCTAACGGATGCCTGTCCCATGCAGGCTCAACGAAATAGCTCTCCAGCATCTCCGGCGTCACTTCCTGCAGGGAAGCCGGATTCCACTGGGGTTGGCCGTCCTTATCGATCAGCAAGGCGCGAATCCCCTCGGCAAAATCGTGACGCGCCGCACAGTGCAGCGAAGCGACGTATTCCATGCGAAAGACATCGGCCAGCCGCATGCCTTGCGTGCGCACCAGCAGCGCATGCGCGAGCGCTGCTGAGCTGGGGGAACCTGCGGCAAGCGAGCTTGCGGCTTTGTGCAGCCACGAATCGTCGATGTCGAGCGTGGTGATGGATGAAACAATCTGCCGGATATCGGGACCGACGCACAACGTGTTGATGAGGGAAAAATGCTTCTGCAGCGGGCCCGGCTCGGCGAGCCCGGGAGCAGCGAAGCGTCGCAGCACCTGCGAGAGCAGGGCATCATTGTCGCGGCGTTGGTCCGTCCACGGTTGACGGCGCAAGGCGTCGAATACAGCTTCTTTACTGGAATGGGCGAGCGCATGGTCTGCCAGTCCGGCAAACAAGGCATCGGCTGCCCGCACCTGCGCGCCGGTGAGCGCCAGGAACAGCCCAGCCTTGCCCGGCATGCGCGACAGCAGCCAGGAACCGCCGACATCCGGGTAAAGGCCGATCGAGATCTCCGGCATCGCCACGCGCGAATGCTCGGTAACGACGCGATGGCTGGCGCCCGCCATCAGACCGACGCCGCCGCCCATCACGATGCCGTGGCCCCAGCACAATACCGGCTTGGGGTAGGTGTGGATCAGGTAATCGAGCCGGTATTCATCTGCAAAGAACTGCGCGGCATAGTGGTTGGCGGCAATGTCGTTGCGCGCATCCGATGCATGATGCTCCCGCATCGAGCGGTACAGGTTGTGCAGGTCACCGCCCGCGCAGAATGCCTTGTCGCCTGCAGCCTGCAAGACTACCAGCGCGATGTTGTCGTCATCGGCCCAGGCGCTCAGCCTTTCCGTCAGAAGATGAACCATGTCCAGCGACAACGCATTGAGCGTTTTTTCCGCATTGAGCGTGGCGATGCCGATACGCTTGCCAGCGGCGGCAGAAAGTTCCTCGAACAGGACCGGGTGCGTCATGCGTTCCTCCATTGCGGTGCGCGCTTTTGCAGGAAGGCATTGACACCCTCCTGCTGGTCATGGGTGTCGAACAGGTCGACGAAGGCTTCGCGCTCGAGCGGCAAAACCTGTGCCAGCGGCTGGTGGCGCGCGCCCTGAATCAGGCGCTTGCAGGCGGCGATGCTGGTGGGGCTTTGCTTGTCGGCCAGTTTTGCCAGTTCCAGTGCGCGCGCCAGTGATTGGCCGGTCGGCACGACTTCTTCCACCAGTGCGATCTGCAATGCGGTGACGGCATTGACGCGCTCGCCCAGCAGCACCATGCGCTTGGCCCAGCCTTCGCCGACAAGCCACGGCAGGTTCTGCGTGCCACCGGCGCAAGGCAGCAAGCCGACGGTGGCTTCGGGTAGGGCCATCTGCGCCTGCGCTTCCGCGATGCGGATGTCGCAGGCCAGCGCGCATTCCAGCCCGCCGCCCATTGCATAGCCGTTGATGGCGGCAATCGTCACGCCACGAAAGCGCGACAGGGCTTCAAAGGCTTCGCCGAAGCGCCGTGCCATCTCGCGTGCCATCGCCTTGTCGCCGTCGGCGAACTGCTTGAGGTCGGCGCCGGCGGAAAAGAACTTTTCGCCCTGGCCGGTCACCACCAGGCTGAAGATTTCGCGGTTGGCATCGAGATCGCGCACGAGTTGCGTCAACGCGACCAGGCCGTCCCGGGTGAAGGTGTTGGCCGGCGGATTGGCCAGCGTGACGAGTGCGGTATGGCCGGTGATCTCGACCTGCAGGTTGGTGTAACTGGTCATCGAATTTCTCCTGTCGTAGTGGTGTCCAGCAAGTGGCGGGCGACGATGCTGCGCATGATTTCGTTGGTGCCTTCGAGGATCTGGTGCACGCGTGCGTCGCGTACCAGGCGTTCCAGCGGGTACTCGCGGATGTAGCCGTAGCCGCCGTGGATCTGCAGCGCCTCGTTGCAGACCGTGAAGCCGATGTCCGTCGCCAGCCGCTTGGCCATCGCGCAGTACGTCGTCGCGCTGGGGGCCTTCGCGTCGAGCTTGGTTGCTGCGAGCCGGACCATGTGGCGTGCCGCGACGAGTTCGGTCAGCATGTCGGCGAGCTTGAACTGGATCGTCTGGAAGTCCGCCAGCACGCGGTCGAACTGCTTGCGCTCGGTTACATAACGCTGCGCGGCGTCGAGTGCACCTTGTGCCGCGCCGACCGAGCAGGTCGCAATGTTGATGCGGCCGCCATCCAGGCCGCGCATCGCGATCTTGAAACCTTCGCCTTCCTGACCGAGCAGGTGGTCGACCGGGATGCGGACATTGTCGAAGGTGATGCCGCGGGTCGGCTGGCTGTTCCAGCCCATCTTTTCTTCCTTGCGGCCGTAGGTGATGCCGGGGGCATCGGCCGGGACCGCGAAGGCGGAAATGCCGGCCGCGCCTGGGCCGCCGGTGCGGGCCATGACCACCAGCAAATCGGTATCGCCGGCGCCGGAGATGAAGGCCTTGCTGCCGTTGAGGACGTAGCTGTCCCCGATGCGCTCGGCCCGAGTCTTCAGGGCCGCGGCATCCGAACCGGCGCCGGGTTCGGTCAGGCAGTAGGAAGCGAGCTTGCGGCCGCCGGTCAGCAGCGGGCCCCAATGCTGGCGCACTGCCGGCACGCCCCAGGTGCACAGCATCCAGGTCGCCATGTTGTGGATCGTGAGGTAGGCCGTGGTGGATGGATCCGCCGCGGCCAGCTCTTCGAACACGATCGTGGCGTCTAGCCGGGGCAGGCCGAGCCCGCCGGCTTCTTCCGGCGAATAGATGCCGCAGAAGCCGAGCTCGCCTGCTTTTGCCAGGGCGTCCTTCGGAAACACGCCTTGGGCGTCCCAGTGCGCGGCATGCGGGGCCAGTTCGCCGGCCGCGAAGTCGCGTGCCGTTTTCCGGAACGCCATTTGATCCTCTGTGAGGTCGAAATCCATCGCGTCCTCCGCGTCACTTCAGCGCGATGGTGGTGTTGACGCCGACGGACAGGGTGCTGTCGTCGAACCAGCGCTGCGTGACGGTCTTGGTCTGGGTGTAGAAGGTCACGACCTGTTTGCCGTAGGGACCGAGGTCGCCGAGCTTCGATGCGCGCGAGCCGGTGAAGGAGAACAACGGGACCGGCACCGGAATCGGCACGTTGATGCCGACCTGGCCGACGTCGATCTCTTCCTGGAACTTGCGTGCCGCCGCGCCCGACTGCGTGAAGATCGCGGTGCCGTTGCCATTCGGGTTGGCGTTGACCAGCGCGATCGCGTCATCGAGCGTGGCCGCCGAGGCGAGGCACAGCACCGGCCCGAAGATTTCCTGGTCGTAGATGCTCATGCCGGGCTTGACGCCGGAGAAGATCGTCGGGCCGACGAAATTGCCTTGTTCATAGCCCGGCACCTGCGGATTGCGACCATCAAGGTCCAGTTGCGCGCCTTCCGCCACGCCGCGCTCGATCAGACCCAGCACGCGATCGCGCGCGGCGCAGGAGATCACGGGACCGACATCGGTGCCCGGTTCGACTCCAGCGTTAACCTTGAGTGTTTTCGCGGTCGCCACCAGGTCCGGAATCCATTCCTGTGCTTTGCCGACGAGAACCGCCACCGACACTGCCATGCAACGCTGGCCCGCCGCGCCGAAGGTGGCGCCGATGAGGCTGTTGATGGTCTGCTCCTTGTTGGCATCAGGCAGGATGACGGCGTGGTTCTTCGCGCCCATCATGCACTGCACGCGCTTGCCCGCCAGTGTGGCGCGCTGGTAGACATGGGTGCCGACGCGGGTCGAGCCGACGAAGGACACCGCCTTGATGTCGGGATGGTCGCAGATCGCATTCACGACGTCTTCTCCGCCGTGGATCACGTTCAGCACGCCGGGCGGGATGCCGGCTTCCATCGCCAGTTCCGCGAGCCGCATCGTCACCAGCGGATCCTGCTCCGACGGCTTGAGCACGAAGGTATTGCCGCAGGCGATCGCCATCGGGAACATCCACAGCGGAATCATCGCCGGGAAGTTGAACGGGGTGATGCCGGCGCATACGCCCAGCGGCTGCAGCAGGGTATAGGTATCGACGCCGTTGGCGACATTATTGGCCAGCTCGCCCATCTGGAGGGTGCCGATGTTGGCGGCATGCTCGACCACTTCCAGGCCGCGGAAAACGTCGCCTTCCGCGTCGGCCAGCGTCTTGCCTTGTTCTGCTGTGAGAATGGCGGCGAGCTCCTTCATGTTTTCGCGGATGAGCTGCTGGTACTTCAGGAAGATGCGCGCGCGCGTGCCGATCGGCGTCTTGCGCCAGGTGCCGAAGGCGCGCTTCGCGCTGGCGACTGCCGCCCGGATTTCCTCCGGCGTGGCAAACGGCACGCGGGCCAGCACTTCCTGGGTGGCGGGGTTGACGACGTCGCGCCATTCGCTGGTCGACGACTCGAAGAGTTCGCCGTTGATCAGCAGTTTGACGGTTGGGACATGGGAAGGGGCGGCCGCGCGGGCTTGTGCCGGGTTGGTCATGGTGTCGGATTCCTTGAATCGGGGCTGTGCCGGAATGGCTGCAGCCGGTTGATCTGACGCGTACCCGGCACACGGTCGTGCGCCGGACACACTGGTTGAGCGCTGCAAGAGGAGGCCTTGCGCGCCCCAGACGCGCACCCGCCGTGCACGACCGAGATCCAGGGAAAAGGGGAGGGGTGAGAGAAATTGCACTGGCCCGTTCGGCCTGCGCGACATAGCGCAGCGGAACGCAACCGTGACCGAATCGCCGCCGTCCGCAGCAATTCCCGATAGATCGCCAGGCCGGTATCCGGGCTTGCAAGATTTGCCGCGTCATCCTCCCGATCCTTCGATCGACAGCATGCAGACACGGCCGCACTTGCTTACCGTTGCGGGGGCAGCAGCGGCATGGTGTCGCAGGACACGCACCGCTTTCCCGGCACTCACGAGGACGAATTCAAGCGAAGTCTTCTTCCTGGAATTCGCACCTAAGGGCACTTCGATGCTAAGAGCAGCAGGACTCTCTGGCAATGACGAAAAAGATCACATGAGCTGCGAAATCTTGCCACCTGCTGTCGCCTTGCGGTTGTTGACGGCTGCTCGATGTGCAGGCGCTTGGCTGCACGAGTGAAGTATCATTTATCGGCAACGGCAACGGCAACGGCAACGGCAACGGCAACGGCAACGGCAACGGTAACGGCAACGGCAACGAAGCAGTGCAGGTGGTGAAGTTCCATACGCTATCCTTCGCCGCCGTTGGCGCGACCTGCGGTTATCTCATTGCTACCGCCTCGGATTCCCGGGGGTGCCAGCCGCCGCCGAGTGCCTTGAAGGCCGCGACCGCCGCGCGCGCGGATTCGGTTTGCCCTTGCGCTCGCGCATCAGAGGCGCGCAGCAGGTTCTCGTCGGCTTGCAGGACTTCGATCAGGCTGACGACGCCTTTCTGGTATGCAGCGAACGAGGCCGCTCTCGCCCGACCGAGAGAATCCACGCCATGAGCGAGTATGCTGGCCTGATCCTCGCGCTTTACCAGCGCCGAGAAAGCGTTTTCCACGTCTTCCGTAGCACGTAGTACGGCCAGCCGATAAGCGGCCAGCGTCTCGGCTTCCTGGCCCTTGGCCAGGTCGATCTGCACATTGATGCGACCGAAGTCGAAAAGGCGCCAGCGCAGGCCCAGCACGCCCGCGGCCTGACTTGCGCCGGCAGTGAACAGATTGCTGCCAGACACCGATGTCGCGCTGCCGATCAGTCCGCTCAAGGAGAGCTTGGGGTAATACTCGGCGATCGCCACACCGATGCGCGCATTCGACGCAGCCAGGCGGCGTTCAGCCACGATCAAATCGGGCCGGCGCCTGAGCAGATCGCCCGGCGTTCCAGTGGATGCGATCTGCGGGGCGGCCGGAATGACGCCGGCATTGGCCGCCAGCTCCTCCCGGTGCGTACCGGGTGACGTGCCCAGCATCACATCCAGCGCGTTCATGGCCGTATCCAGACCCGCTTCGAGGACCGGTACGGATGCTCGCACTTGGGCGAGCGCGCCCTCGGCCTGCCGTACTTGAAGTTCGGCTGCCAGCCCCTTGCCATAAAGCCGATTAATTGTTGAGAAGAGCTCCTGTTGCGTCTGTACCTGCCTTCGGGCAACATCAAGGCGAGTTTGCAGTCCGCGGATGCTGATGTAGATGTCGGCGGCCTGCGCCGCCACCGCCAGTCTTGTCGCCGCTGCGCCAGCCTCCGAAGCCTGATACTCGGCAAGCGCCGCTTCCCGTCCGCGACGCAGACCGCCGAATACGTCCAGCTCCCAGCCTGCGCTGAGATTAGCCTCATAGGCGTTGCCGTAACGGTCGAAACCCGGTGTCAAATTCAAGACTTGTCCCAGCGGCGTTTCAACTGATTGGTAGGCTCGGGCACCTTGCGCACTAATGTTGCCGGAGGGCCGGAGTGCGGCATTCGCTGCACCGAGTCCCGCTCGGGCCTGGGCGACGCGGGCGGACGCCTGCGCGAGATCCAGATTCTGTTCCAGCGCAAGCCTGACGAAGCGGGTCAGTTGCGGGTCGCCGAAGCCCTCCCACCACACGATGATGTCGGCGGCGGTATTGGCATGCCGTTGCTCAACTGCCGCTTGCCCGAGGTAGCGTTGTGGCACGGGCGTGTCGGGCCGAACGTAATCAGGCCCGACAGCGCAACCTGCTGCAAGGCCGGCGACAACTGACATGAAGAGAGTGCGTTTTAGCATGGGTATCTTCCGCGGAGTGAAATGGGGGAGAGGGTAAGCAGTGACTGTATCATGAAATGGTCACTCGTTGTGCAAACTGAAGGCACGAGGTAAGCTGTCGAACATGAATAAAGCAACCGTTTCCCCAAACCCGGCCCGTGGCCCGGTCGATCACGAAGTGCGAGATCAAATCGTTGCCGCAGCCACCGAACACTTCCGCTTGTACGGCTACGAGAAGACGACCGTCTCCGATCTTGCCAAGGCCATCGGCTTTTCCAAGGCCTATATCTACAAGTTCTTCGAGTCCAAGCAGGCCATCGGCGAACTGATTTGCGCAAAGTGCCTGCACGAAATCGAAACGGATATCAGAACGGCCATCGATGCGGTCGACCGCCCGCCCGAGAAGCTGCGGCGGATGTTCAAGACGGCCGTCGAATCAAGCCTTCGCCTGTTCTTTGAGAATCGCAAGCTCCATGACATTGCAGCCTCGGCTGCTGCCGAGCATTGGGAGGCGGCGCGCGCCTTCGAGGAGCGCATCCAGGCAATGCTGCAGGAGATCCTGCGCCAGGGGCGCGAGACGGAGGAGTTCGAGCGCAAGACGCCGCTCGACGAGGCGGCGGCGGCAATCCACCTGGTCTTGCGCCCGTACCTCAACCCGCTGCTCTTGCAGTACAGCCTCGATTGCACCGACGAAGCGCCGGCCCGGCTGTCCAGCCTGGTGCTCCGCAGTCTGTCGCCCTGAATCCGCGACGCAGCATATGATGAACAAGTGACCGTTGACTTATTTGGTCACTAGTATCAAAATGAAGTCCTGTTTGGCTCCATTACGGGATTTCTATGCTCCGCCGCCGCCTCGTTCTCTCTGCTGTTCTGTCTGCATTGCCGTTTGTGCTGGTCGCCTGCGGCGAAAAGACGCCATCCGATCCGCGCACCACAGCCCCGATGGTGCGTGCGGTCGCTGTCCAGGGTGCAGTCTCCGCATCGCGTACGTTCACCGGGACTGTCGCCGCCCGGGTGCAAAGCGATCTCGGCTTCCGGGTCTCCGGCAAGGTGCTGGAACGGCTCGTGGATACAGGTCAAACCGTCAAACGCGGGCAGCCGCTCATGCGCATCGACCCCGTCGATCTGAAGCTTGCTGTTCATGCGCAGCAGGAAGCGGTCGCCGCCGCCCGGGCGCGGGCGCAGCAAACGGCGGAGGATGAAGCCCGTTACCGCGACCTGCGCGGCACCGGCGCGATATCGGCTTCGGCCTACGATCAGGTCAAGGCGGCGGCAGATGCCGCCAAAGCCCAGCTCAACGCCGCCGAAGCGCAGGCCGAAGTAGCGCGTAACACGAGCCGCTATGCGGAGCTGGTGGCGGATGCCGATGGCGTCGTCATGGAAACCCTGGCCGAACCCGGCCAAGTCGTCAGCGCGGGACAAGTCGTGGTGCGCGTGGCGCATGCCGGACGCCGCGAAGCCGTCATCCAGTTGCCGGAAACCTTGCGTCCTGCGGTCGGCTCAGTCGGCCAGGCCACGCTCTTCGGCAAGGAAGGCGTAACCGTTCCGGTCCGGCTCAGGCAGCTCTCGGATACCGCCGACAAGATGACTCGCACCTTCGAGGCGCGCTATGTGCTGGAAGGAGAACTGTCCAATGCCCCGTTGGGCACCACGGTCGCCATCCAGATCCCGGAGGCAAATTCCGATGCGCGCGGCAGCTTGCGGGTGCCGATCGGCTCCCTGTTCGATGCGGGCAAGGGGCCGGGCGTCTGGGTCATTGAAGGCGAACCGGCAAAGGTTTCCTGGCGACCGGTCACAGTGCAACGCCTGGACGACGACAGTGCACGCATCACTGGTCAACTCAAGCAAGGCGACCGGATAGTCGCACTCGGCGCGCACATGCTGCGCGAAGGTGAGCAGGTCAGGGTGGCTGGCCAACCCGTTACCGTCGCCGCTGCCACCGCTGCAGCCACTGGGGTGCGGCCATGAGCGAAAGTCGCTTCAACCTGTCGGCGCTCGCCGTGCGCGAGCGCTCCGTCACCTTGTTCCTGATCTGCCTGATCGCCTTGGCCGGGGTCGTTTCCTTCTTCAAGCTGGGGCGGGCAGAAGACCCTGCCTTCACGATCAAGGTGATGACCATCGTTACCGCCTGGCCCGGCGCCACGGCACAGGAAATGCAGGATCAGGTCGCCGAGAAGATCGAAAAGCGCTTGCAGGAACTGCGCTGGTATGACCGTACCGAGACTTACACAAGACCTGGCCTGGCCTTCACCACCTTGACCTTGCTCGACAGTACGCCACCTTCGGAAGTGCAGGAGGAGTTTTATCAGGCCCGCAAGAAAGTCAGCGATGAGGCGAGCAAGCTTCCGTCCGGCGTGATCGGACCGATGGTCAATGACGAATACGCGGACGTCACCTTTGCCCTGTTTGCGCTCAAGGCCAAGGGCGAACCGCAGCGTTTGCTGGTACGCGATGCCGAGAAGCTGCGTCAGCGGCTGCTGCACGTGCCGGGCGTGAAGAAGGTCAACATCATTGGCGAGCAGTCCGAGCGTATTTATGTTGAGTTCTCGCATGAGCGCCTGGCAACGCTAGGTGTCAGTCCACAGGAAGTATTCGCCGCGCTTCACAGCCAGAACGCCCTTACGCCGGCCGGCTCCGTCGAAACCAGGGGACCGGAGGTATTCATCCGGCTGGACGGCGCTTTCGATGAACTGCAGAAGATCCGCGATACGCCGGTCGTGGCGCAAGGTCGCACCTTGAAACTGTCGGACATCGCCACGGTCAAGCGCGGCTATGAAGATCCGGCGACGTTCATGGTCCGCAACGGTGGGGAACCCGCGCTGCTGCTGGGCATCATCATGCGCGACGGCTGGAACGGGCTCGACCTGGGCAAGGCGCTGGATAACGAGGTGAGCGCGATCAACGCCGATCTGCCGCTGGGCATGAGCCTGACCAAGGTCACGGACCAGGCCGTCAACATCAGCGCGGCGGTTGATGAGTTCATGGTCAAGTTTTTCGCCGCGCTGCTGGTGGTCATGCTGGTGTGTTTCGTGAGCATGGGCTGGCGCGTGGGTATCGTGGTCGCTGCGGCCGTGCCGCTGACGCTGGCGACAGTCTTCGTGGTCATGGCCGCGACCGGCAAGAACTTCGACCGCATCACCCTGGGCTCCCTGATCCTGGGGCTGGGCCTGCTGGTGGACGACGCCATCATCGCCATCGAAATGATGGTGGTGAAGATGGAAGAAGGCTACAGCCGGGCCGCCGCCTCCGCCTATGCCTGGAGCCATACCGCGGCGCCCATGTTGTCGGGCACGCTGGTCACGGCCGTCGGCTTCATGCCCAATGGCTTTGCCGGTTCGACCGCGGGCGAATACACCAGCAACATGTTCTGGATCGTCGGCATCGCCCTCATCGCGTCCTGGGTGGTTGCCGTGGTGTTTACACCCTACCTTGGCGTCAAGCTGCTGCCCGACCTCAAAAAGGTCGAAGGCGGCCACGACACGCTCTACGATACACCACGTTATAACCGCTTCCGCCAGGTGCTGATGCGCGTCATCGCACGCAAATGGCTTGTCGTCGGCTCGGTGGTGGGCCTCTTCGTCGCGGCCGTACTCGGCATGGCGGTGGTCAAGAAACAGTTCTTCCCGATCTCCGACCGCCCGGAAGTGCTGGTCGAGGTGCAGATGCCCTATGGCACCTCGATCACACAGACCAGCGCCGCCACGGCGAAGGTGGAAGCCTGGTTGGCCAAACAAGAGGAAGCAAAGATCGTCACTGCCTATGTCGGCCAGGGCGCGCCACGCTTCTACCTGGCGATGGGACCGGAATTGCCCGACCCGTCGTTTGCCAAGATCGTGGTCCGCACGGACAGCCAGGATCAGCGCGAGGCGTTGAAACAGCGGCTGCGCCAGGCGATCGCCGACGGCCTCGCCCCTGAGGCACGCGTGCGTGTCACGCAGCTCGTGTTCGGCCCGTATTCGCCGTTCCCGGTCGCCTACCGGATCACCGGGCCGGACCAGGACAAGCTGCGCCAGATCGCGACTAACGTGCAGCAGGTCATGGATGCCAGTCCGCTGATGCGTACGGTCAATACCGACTGGGGCACCCGCACGCCCTCGCTGCACTTCACCTTGCAGCAGGACCGGCTGCAGGCCGTGGGGCTGACCTCCAGCACCGTGGCGCAACAACTGCAATTCTTCCTCACCGGTGTGCCTCTCACCGCCGTGCGTGAGGACATTCGCACGGTGCAGGTGGTGGCCCGTTCGGCCGGCGACACCCGGCTCGATCCGGCCAGGATCGCGGACTTCACCCTGACGGGCGCTAACGGGCAACGCATCCCGCTGTCGCAGGTGGGCAAGGTCGAGGTGCGCACGGAAGAGCCGATCATGCGCCGGCGCGACCGCATGCCGACGATCACGGTGCGGGGCGACATCGCCGAAGGCTTGCAGCCACCGGACGTGTCCGCTTCCATCAGCCAGCAGCTCCAGCCCATCATGGACAAGCTGCCGGCAGGCTATCGCATCGAACAGGCCGGCTCCATCGAGGAATCGGGCAAGGCGACGGAAGCCATGCTGCCGCTGTTCCCCATCATGCTGGCGATCACCCTGCTCATCATCATCTTCCAAGTGCGCTCGATCTCCGCGATGGTGATGGTCTTCCTGACCAGTCCGCTGGGTCTGATCGGTGTGGTGCCGACGCTGATCCTGTTCCAGCAGCCGTTCGGCATCAATGCGCTGGTCGGCCTGATTGCCCTGTCGGGAATCCTGATGCGCAACACGCTGATCCTGATCGGGCAAATCCATCACAACGAACAGGAGGGACTGGATCCGTTCAATGCGGTCGTCGAGGCGACCGTGCAGCGTGCGCGGCCGGTGATCCTGACCGCGTTGGCGGCGATATTGGCCTTCATCCCGCTGACCCATTCGGTGTTCTGGGGGACGCTCGCTTACACGCTGATTGGCGGCACCTTCGCCGGGACGATTCTGACGCTGGTGTTCCTGCCGGCCATGTATGCCATCTGGTTCAAGATCAGGCCCGGCAACGACAGCCGGGATGAGAAGGAAATGGACATGCAAGGCAACGTGGCCCCCATCACCAGGGCAAGCAGGGGCTTGGCCAAAGCATTCGTCTCGACCCTTCGCGCAGCAGGTGCCAGGAAAGCATCGCTGCAAGGCCCATCGCGTCGTTGATCTGGTCTTTATCCCTATTCACCTATATCGAAAGGAACTGCCATGTCGAAATCGATAGTTGTCGTTGTTACCGGCGTTTCGTCGGGCATCGGACGTGCCGCCGCGGAGAAGTTTGCCAAGCAGGGTTGCCAGGTAATCGGCACCGTACGCAGCATCGCGAAAGCGCGCCCAATACCTGGTGTCGAACTTGTCGAGATGGAGATTCGCGACGACGCTTCCGTTCAGCGGGGCATCCAAGCCATCATCGACCGGGCCGGGCGCATCGACGTGCTCGTCAATAACGCGGGAATGACCATCGTCGGCGCGGTGGAGGAAACATCGACTGCCGAGGCCACATCCCTGTTCGACACCAACGTATTCGGCATCCTGCGTACGGTACAGGCAGTCCTTCCGCATATGCGAGCACAGGGCAGCGGAAGGATCGTCAATGTCAGTTCGGTACTCGGCTTTCTTCCAGCCCCGTACATGGGGCTCTACTCGGCGTCCAAGCATGCCGTGGAGGGGCTGTCTGAAACGCTGGATCATGAGGTACGCCAGTTCGGCATCCGCGTAACGCTGGTCGAACCGGCTTTCACCAAGACCAATCTGGACGTCAATTCGCCGCATGCAAAGTCAACAATCGCGGCCTATGAACGCGAACGCGGCCTCGCGTCGCGGGCCGTCGCCGACAGTGTCAGCGGCGCTCCCGATTCCGATGGCGTGGCAGACACGATCATTGAATCGGCGCTTGGCAGGTGGCGCATGCGTCGCACTCCGGCCGGAAAGGCATCCCTGTTGAGCAAATTGCGCCGTTTCATGCCTTTTGGCCCCGTCGACGCGAGCCTGCGGAAGTCGTTCGGGCTCGCCTGAAAACCTCGATTAGGAAAACCCATGCGGCCTGACGGCACGTCGCTCAAAACGCTCTGCAGAATGTACGAGCGAGGACCGGCAGGTGAACAAAAAAGAGAATCATGGCGAACCGGAAACAATTGCAAGTGATCGGCGCTGCGCGCTCTGGTGAGCCTGCGGCCCAATTGGCCTTGGGACGGCACTATCTATTCGGCGAAGATGGCCTGCAGCAGAACTTCAGCACTGCATTGCATTGGCTCGATCGCGCTGCTCGCCAGCACATCGACGATGCGTGGATGCTGATCGGCAGGCACATTCCATTTGCCATCGCACAACGGGCAGGGAACATGCGGCAACTGGCAATCTGGTACGAGAAGGCTTTCGATGCCGGCGAGATGCAGGCAGGCCTGGTGTTTGCGCAGATCGTACAGGGGCTCGACGGTTCGGCAATCACGCCGGCCCTGCGGAGCAAGGCCATGCATGCACTACGCGCCGCGGCACAAGCCGGTATTGCGGAGGCGCAGTGGATGCTGGCGCAGCAGCAGGAACACTGTGCGCCGGAGAATGCTGCAGCTTCACAACCACCCGAGGGCAACGTTGCCATATCGATGGAATGGGCAATCTCCGCAGCCGAAGGTGGCATTGTTGCCGCACGCTATGCGCTTGCGGAGCACACATGGGCTACTGCCGACTACAAAGCCTTCCTGCACTGGTCTCTGCCGCTGGCACGCGACCTCACACGCAGGGCTGCTGCGACCTCATACTGACCGCGTATGCACGACAACATATTCACCAGGGAAGAAATCCGGATCCTGGCACGTTGTGCCCGCGTGCTCATGCGCTGTCCTGACGGCGACAAGCAGGAAGCCAAGCGCTTCCTGCAGCTTGCCGCCGAAGCAGGCGACCGTGATTCGCAATTGCATTGGGGCTTGTGGCTGGCCAGGATGGATGCATCGGGCAAGCGCAACAACATGCTGCCCGGCGCAGCGAAATACAAGGAAGCGATCATCTGGCTGAACCGCGCCGGTGAACAGGGCTCGGTGCAGGCTTGGTACGCCATATCGCAGATCTACTTGAAATCCGAGTTCTGGCGACGCAGTCTGGAAGAGGCGTACCGCTACATGACCATGGCGGCGGAAGCCGGAGATAGCATGGCGCAACAAGCGCTTGGCAGCTGGATCTGGCGTACCCGCAAGGACGATCCGTCAAAAGATGTGCAGGCAGTCTATTGGTTGCAAAAAGCGGAAGCCCAAGGTTGCGTCTCTGCTGTGCCGCTGCTGAAAAAACTCGCATCCCGCGCCGCTCCCGCAACCTGGGCACTGGCCGCACAGCGGCAACTGGCCAATAAGGCGTTCAAGGTTCCGCAAGTGCTGATAGCGCGCGTCGCGCTGGCGGCACGATTCGGCTTGTCGATCCCGGAAGCACTGCTGATCGACCCGGCGAGGGCTGATCGCGGCCACTGTATGGAGATCGACATCCGCGACAGCTATGCGCGCGGCAGGCGACGACTCATCCTGATACAGACACCGGAAGAACGCCAGGCGCTCGACGACACGATCCGGCTCCTCGATGGCATCGATTGCAGCACGAGTGGACCGGAAGGCAATTATCGGAAGCGGCTGTACCGATTCAAGCGGTTTGTACCCGACTGGGATGTGCTGACAGCGGACGATGCAGGCGGCGGATTGCGAGTCGGTTTAGGGGACGCATTACTCAAACATGTGCAATCGGCAGCCGTTTGCACCAATGGCCGGCAAATTCGGCCAGGCGATTGGTGATGCGGGTATGCCGCCTCAGCCAGACCAAATGAAAATGGTAGCGAGGTTACGCAGCAAGTACAGCTGTTCAGGCGCGGGCACGGTTCGATATGCAGTGCGTCGCGTTGCGTATACAAAGAGAGAACAACACGCCCTGGCAGGCGGTGCTCGTTCCAAGCGAGATGCATGGTCTCGACATCGATCAAGTCCTAACAGCTGCTGCCGATTCCTTCTTTCTCCCCGCCACGGTTCGACGCCGCTTTCGTTCACAGTTAAAACGGATTGCGGAGGTGCGTTCCGCTCGCATGTTCGCTCCGTCGCGAAAAACCCACATCGCCAACCCGTTTCTCTCTTCTACTCCGATTCTTCGGCACTCCTTCGACACTCCCCAAATTTGGCCTGACGTAACGTGATATCCAGTTGGGAACAACGCCGTATTGGCGTTGTTCCCTCTGAAGAAAAACCATCCGTGGAGATAACATGAAAACAAGACACCTCGCCGCCTTGATCAGCGCATGCTGCGCCGTGCCAGCGCTGGCACAAACGAGTATCACGATCTACGGGATCGCCGATGCAGGCATCCAGGCATCGCGTTTCGGTAGCGGCACCCAATACAACTTGGCCAGCGGCATGACTGACGGATCGCGTCTCGGGTTCAAGGGCACGGAAGACCTGGGCGGCGGTTTCAAGGCGCTCTTTACGCTGGAATCCCGCATCGAGCTCGACACCGGCGACAACCGCAACGGCTTTCTCGGTAAGCATCCGAGTTTTGCGCTATTGCGAGGTGCGCCCCTGCCCACCGCGAGTTCCCTCGCGCTGGCGACCGCGCTCAGCCAGAGCAACGCCGCTGTCAACAGCAACGGCGCCTTGTTCGACCGCACCGCGATGGTGGGCCTGGTTACGCCGGCCGGCGCTGTCCTGCTCGGCCGCCAGTACACGCCCGCCTATGAAATCGGCGCCATCGCCGATACCTTCGAAACCGGCACAGTCGGTGGTTGGGGAGGCATCACCACCGGTACCGGCGCGCTCTATACGCCGGGCGTGGCCATTCGCAGCAGCAGTGCCATCCAGTATCGCCTGCAATTCCCCAACGGGTTGGGCGCTGCCTTCATGTACAGCCCGGAAGACCGCGGCTCGGGTTCGCTGGGCGTATCCAACCGCTTTGTCGGCGGCAACCTGCGCTACCAAGCCAACGGCTACGACATCGGAATCGGTTACAACCGGGAAGATGACGCGTTCGGCAACCGCTCGCTGCGAACTGGCGTGGTTGGCGGCTCCTATACCATGGGCAAGATGAAATTCTTTGCCGGTTACATGAGCATGCGCAACGACAACCCCTCGCTCGGCTTTGCGCTCACTCCGACCCTTACCGCAGCCTTGGGCACGGCAGGCGCAGCGCTGGTGCCGACGGTCGTCACCGCCATCAATTCGAACGCGCGGCTGGACGCGGAAAGCTATTCGCTCGGCATGCATTACACCATTGGCGCCGGCCGCCTGATGGGTGCCATCGGCCATACGAAGAATGCGCTGTTCCCCGCCAGCGACGTCACTCTGATCTCGCTCGGCTACGACCATAACCTGTCGAAGCGCACCGATGTCTATCTGTTCTTCGCGCATGCGAACAACCAGGCCAATGCGCAGTACGCGCTGGGTGGCGCCGGCTACAGCGGCGGCTTCACGACGACCGGCGGGCAGGATGCGAGAGCGGTGCAGTTAGGCATACGCCATCGCTTCTGACACGCAAGGACCGCCATTGGATCGGATGTTCCATCGGAACGCGGAAGGATGGTGTGAGAAGCGGCGACCCAATACTGACTGGCCCGGGAGTATTGCTTGGCGTGTGGACGGCGATCGAAAATGCCGCAACCTTATCCCACCACAGTAATACCGGGTTCCCGACCTCGTTCTGTTTTGAAATTCACACCCTTTTAAGAGGTGTTCCAAAAAAATAGCGGTGCGCAAAGCGCACCGCTCAAACATCCCTTTGTCATTGCAAGCGTAAGCTCGCAATGCACGATCAGAACGTGTGACGCATACCGACGTTGAACTCGGAAGCGGTGTTGCCCGGCACCGCGACACGCAGGCTGGAAGCGCTGTCGTTGCTCAGGCGGCCATAGCTGGTGTACAGGTTGGTGCGCTTGGACAGCGTGTGTGAGTAGCCCAGGGCCCATTGCTCGGCATCTGCGTTGGCGAATGCACGATTGTCCTTCTTCGCGAACGAAACCATCACGGTGCCCGCTGCGCTCACCGGTGCGGTCGCGCCGAACAGCCAGTCACGCACATCCGTCGTGCCGGTGCCCTTGACGCTCGCGTAGGCAATGTAAGGCTTGACCACGCCAAGGTCATAGTTGCCGCCCAGTAGCCAGGTGCGGCGATCATCGGTGCCTGCCGCATCGTTGACCTTGGTGTAGGTCAGCACTGCATCGACCGGACCGTTCTTGTAGCCGGCGAAGCCGCCGATTGCACGCCTGGCGCTGGAGTTGCCAGCGACTTCACCGAAGCTGTACTGCAGTTCGCCGCGGAACCCCTTGGCCGAGTAGTTGTAAGTCAGGTTGTTGTCGAAACGGCTGCCTTCGTATTCGGTGTTGAAGATGCGTGCGGAGTCGCCGGCCAATGCATTCCCGAACGGGTCGAATGTGCCCAGATTGGCATACACCGGGGTGAACTGACGGCCAGCCTTGACCGTGCCAAAGCCGCCGGCCACGCCAATCCACGCCTGACGGTTGAACAGCGTGTTGGCTGCAGCCAGGCCGCCGGTGTCAACGTTGAAGCCGTTTTCCAACTGGAAGACGGCGGACAGACCGCCGCCGAGGTCTTCCGTACCCTTGAAACCGAGGCGACTGCCGCTCTGCTTGCCGCTGTCCAGGCTGGTGGTCGTCGTGGAGCCGTTGTCTGTGCGGACCAGGCCGACATCGACAACACCATAAATCGTCACGTTGGTTTGGGCAGATGCAGCACCAGCGAACGCACCCAGCATCGCTAGTGTGAGAATCGTTTTTTTCATGGAGTATCCCTTAAAGTTGATGATTTACCCGGTGATCCAATAGGACGGGTGGTGTGACGATAAATCTCCAAAGGGAAACACATCTACCCACATAGTGCGATGCGGTTTCTCTTGTCGTAAAAATACTGTGCGACGGAGGCATTGCGTCATATTTTCACAACATGGATTTCGCATAATGCGGCAGTTGACAATCGCTGGAATGGGTTTAATATGATGGTCATCATATTGGAGGTAAGTTGACGTGACAGGCAATTCCAGAAGTGCCCAGAAGGAAATCTCACGTAATCGGATCCTCGACGTTGCCGCCAAGGCGATTCGTCGAGACGGTTACGCTGGCGTGGGCGTGGCTGATGTCATGAGCAAGGCGGGACTCACCCACGGCGGTTTCTATGCGCATTTTGAATCTCGCGAAATGATGCTTGCGGCAGCGCTTGAGCGCGCCGGGGAACTGGGTGCCGAGGTGCTTGCATCCCGCATCGCGGATAGGTGCGCTAATGGCGATACTGCTGTAGCCGCCTTGGTTGAGACCTACCTTGCGGATGCAAATCTCGCTTCTCCGGAGATGGGCTGTCCGGTTGCGGCGCTCGCATCTGAAATGCCACGGCAGGCTGACCAGTTGCGCGACGCGTCTTGCCGTCAAGTGCAAGGCCTTTTGAAGATGGTGAAGGCCGCTCTACCATCAGGTAGCGCGGCGGCGGTAATGGCGAGCACCATGGTGGGCGCACTGCAATTGGCAAGGACGCTTGGAAACAATGCAAAAGGAAAAGCGCACTTGGCGGCCGTGAGGAAGGCCTTGATTGATCAGTACGATATCGACCTGGCTGATAAAACCAGGCGCTGATTTACTGGAAAGCCGCCGAACGATGGCGGCTTTCTTTTACACCTTAATATGATGTGCATCATATGAAGCCTTCGACCGCGGATGGCTGCAGTAGAAATCCGGCGTTCACTATTTTCACAACGTTCCGACAAGGAAAAAATTATGAATATTGATAATGCGACTGACCCGGCGACCGGTTCAAACCACGGAGCATAAAATGCCGGCAAATACTCTTGCACACAGCGTGGCCGAAACCGGACGCGCACAAGCATCGCCCTGGCCGATTTTCTGGATCGCCTGTATCGCCGTGTTTCTGGTCTCGCTGGACAGCACCGTGCTGTTCGCTGCATTTGGTGCGTTGCGCCAGGCGTTTCCAACAGCTACCGCGGCGGAAATGTCGTGGGTTCTTAATGCATACACAGTAGTATTTGCCGCGATGCTCATTCCGGCCGGCGGACTGGCGGACATACATGGTCGCAAACGCCTGTTCCTGATCGGCGTCGCTGTCTTTCTTGTCGCATCGGCGGCATGCGGCGTTGCCGGCAGTGTCGAGTTCCTGATTGCTGCGCGGGTGCTTCAGGCGGTCGGCGCTGCCTTGCTGATGCCGGCTTCACTGTCCATCGTTCTGGATGCCTTTCCAAAGGAGAAGCGGGCCATCGTGGTAAGCATTTGGGGGGCGGTTGGAGCGCTTGCCGCCGCTTTGGGCCCGAGCCTTGGCACCTTCCTGGTGGACAAGATGGGCTGGCCATGGGCGTTTTATATCAACCTGCCGCTTGGCGCCATTTCCTTGTGGCGCGGGGCCACCCGGCTGCAAGAGTTCAAGGGAGCGTCGAACACGCACCGGGTAGACTGGGTAGGCGTGACCTTGGTGATTATTTCGGTCGGCGGCGCGGCGATGGCAATCACGCAGTCGGACTCGCCACACTGGAGTCGATTGGAACTGTGGGCGATTGGCGTGACCGCCGCAGTCGCATTGGCTGCGTTCATCGCATGGGCCAGTACCGCACGCCACCCGCTTGTCGATCTGACCTTGTTTCAAAACCCTACCTACAGCGCGGTCAACCTGGCAACCCTGACATTCGGTGCGGCCTTCGCGATGATGTTCTTCGCCTTCTTCGCATACATGACCGGCGTCTGGCATTACAGCTTGCCGCTGGCCGGCATTGCGATCACACCCGGCCCGCTGCTGGTTATCCCGACGGCCATCATCGCAGGGAGGCTGGCTGGGCGAATCGGCCATCGCCCTATCCTGGTGATCGGCTCATTGATTTACGCGGCGAGCGGTTTATGGCTTCTGCTGGTTCCAGGTTCTACCCCTTCCTACCTCGGCGAGTGGCTGCCCGGATTGGTGTTGAGCGGCATTGGCGTCGGTATGGTGTTGCCTTCCCTTTCCGGCGCTGCCGTTGCCGGACTGCCGGCCGAGCACTATGCTGTTGGAAGCGCGGTCAATCAATCGGTGCGCCAAATTGGTTCAGTCCTGGGTGTGGCAATCACCGTGGTCTTTATTGGCCATGACGGATTGACAAAAGGTGACTTTAGCCCGCTCTATTGCCTCCATGTCGGCCTTGCGTTAATTACGGGCCTGCTCTGTCTTGTGGTGAACACGCGGCCTCGGGGTAAAGGTCGCTAGGCGCGCTCTCTATCGCGTGGCTTGGAGCCGGTTCGGCTACCAGCTTTGCTGTGTCGCATGAATACCCGCACCCTCACTCCAGACGCAAAAAACTCCTCTAGCATTTTGCTCGGAGAGGGGCGGGACGCTCAGGTTGAAATTGAGCCAGTTGCACTTAATTAGCGTATCTTTCTACCTCACCTGCGGCGCAACGGCCGGTAAGTGACATCAGCAATGTTTGCTTTGCGATATCGCATGCATTTGTCTCATTGAATGTTGGGCCGGTGAAGCGTTAGCCCAACCTACCGCTCGGAACATAACTTTGTTCTGGGGGATGAAAGAGGCATCATCGCATCCAACCTTGACGCTAACTGACTGTAGCCGCTGCATTGGCCCGCGCCATATGCAATTTTTTGTAGCTGTCGATTAGGCGGCGGTGCCTGTCGAGTCCCTCCAGTTTCATACTGGTTGGCGTCAAGCCAAAGAAGCGCACGCTGCCGTCCACTGAGCCCAGCACCGCGTCCATCCGCGCATTGCCAAACATCCGGCGGAAATTGACCACGTAATCGTCCAGTTCAAGGTCGTCATCGAGCAGCACTTCCAGCACCACGTTCAAGGCTTGATAAAACAATCCGCGCTCGACCGTGTTGTCGTTGTACTGCAAGAAGGCGCCCACCAGCTCGTGCGCCTCCTCAAATTGCTGCAAGGCGAGATGAATGAGCAGCTTCAACTCGAGAACAGTCAGCTGCCCCCATTCCGTATTCTCGTCAAATTCGATGCCGATCAACGTGGCGAGGTCGGAGTATTCATCGAGCTCATTGTTATTCAAACGCTCAAGCAGCGCTTCCAGGCTTGCGTCGTCCAGGCGATGCAGGTTCAGGATATCTTCGCGGAACAACAGCGCCTTGTTGGTGTTATCCCAGATCAGATCTTCAATAGGAAAAACTTCCGAATAGCCGGGCACCAGAATCCGGCAAGCGAAGGCGCCAAGCTGGTCATGCACCGCCATGTACACCTCTTTGCCCATATCTTCAAGAATGCCGAACAAGGTCGCGGCTTCCTCGGCATTGGAGTTCTCGCCTTGGCCAGAGAAATCCCATTCGACAAAATCGAAATTCGCTTTGGCGCTGAAAAAGCGCCACGACACCACGCCGCTGGAATCAATGAAGTGTTCAACAAAGTTGTTTGGCTCAGTCACGGCTTCACTGACAAAGGTAGGCTGAGGCAGATCGTTCAGGCCTTCAAAACTGCGCCCCTGAAGCAACTCAGTCAGACTCCGTTCCAGCGCCACCTCGAAGCTTGGGTGCGCGCCGAACGAAGCAAAGACACCGCCAGTCCGCGGGTTCATCAAGGTGACGCACATCACCGGGTAGGTTCCACCCAGCGACGCATCCTTCACCAGCACCGGAAAACCTTGCTCTTCCAAGCCCTGAATGCCGGTCAGAATGCGAGGGTATTTCGCCAGCACGTCGTGCGGCACATCGGGCAGTGCCATTTCGCCTTCCAGGATTTCGCGCTTTACCGCCCGTTCGAAAATTTCGGACAGGCATTGCACTTGTGCTTCGGCCAGCGTATTACCGGCACTCATGCCATTGCTGCCGTAGAGGTTTTCGACCAGATTGGACGGGAAATAGACCACTTCACCGTCCGACTGCCGCACAAACGGTAGCGAACAAATACCGCGCTGCACATTTCCCGAGTTGGTGTCGACCAGGTGCGAGCCACGCAATTCGCCATCGGGATCGTAAATGGGCAGGCAGTATTCATCGAGAATTCCAGCCGGCAGCGCATCTTTGCGACCAGGTTTGAACCAGCGCTCGTTCGGGTAATGGACAAACGACGCATTGGCGATGTCTTCGCCCCAGAAAGACCCGGCGTAGAAATGGTTGTTATTGAGCCGTTCGATATACTCACCCAATGCCGAGGCCAACGCGCTTTCCTTGGTCGCTCCCTTGCCATTGGTAAAACACATCGGTGAGTGCGCATCGCGGATATGCAGCGACCACACATTGGGAACAATATTGCGCCACGAAGCAATTTCAATCTTCATGCCCAAGCCCGCCAACACGCCCGACATATTGGCGATGGTTTGCTCCAATGGCAGATCCTTGCCCGCAATATAGGTGCTGGCATCAGGAGCCGGCTTCAAGGTCAGCAACGACTGCGCATCGGCATCCAGGTTCTCTACCTCTTCAATCACAAACTCGGGTCCGGTTTGCACCACTTTTTTCACGGTACAGCGGTCGATGGAGCGCAAGATACCTTGGCGGTCGTGGGCAGAGATATCCGCCGGCAACTCGACCTGAATCTTGAAAATCTGTTTGTAACGGTTTTCCGGATCAACAATATTATTCTGCGACAGGCGGATATTTTCGGTCGGAATGTTGCGAGTTACGCAATACAACTTAACGAAGTAAGCCGCACACAAGGCCGATGAGGCCAGAAAGTAATCGAAGGGACCGGGCGCCGAGCCATCGCCCTTGTAGCGGATAGGCTGATCGGCCACCACCGTGAAATCATCGAACTTGGCTTCAAGACGAAGCTTGTCGAGAAAATTGACTTTAATTTCCATGGGGGATTTCCAAAAATGGTGCTCGAAATGATGTAGCCGCTATTATCCGTCAAGTGGGCGTTCCGCAAAGAAAAGGCGACCAAGTGGTCGCTTTTTAATGTGGTCGCATGTCTGCTTCTGGCGTGCGCCGTGACAAGGCGATGTAGTTCCAGCGGGTGCAAGCCCCGCCCGGCGAAGTGCTCCCGCCGGAAGCAACCGGAGCAGTCGTGGAGGTAA
>Ga0196972_1000186_pt1 | contig 47465 bp, 37 predicted proteins | sample S1v_2013CmetaG_FD_148618 | JGI IMG/M metagenome (GOLD analysis project Ga0196972, IMG submission 148618) | Soil microbial communities from Anza Borrego desert, Southern California, United States - S1+v_20-13C | ecosystem: Environmental > Terrestrial > Soil > Desert | place: USA: California...
GTTCTCGGTGCGGCACAGGCGCGCGAGCAATTCCATGACACCGACCTGGTGCGCGAGGTCGAGTGCGCTTGCCGGCTCGTCGAGCAGCAGCAAAGGCGTTTCCTGCGCGAGCGTCGCGGCGATTGCCACCCGCTGACGCTCTCCGCCCGAGAGCGTGCGGACATCCCGATCGGCAAGGTGCCCGACATCGAGGGCACGCAATGCCGACTGGGCGATCCTGAAATCGGATTCTGCGTCCCAGTATCGATCGTCTTGATAAGGATGGCGTGCTGCAAGCACCGTATCGATGGCGCGATAACCGAAAGCGTCGTTGCGTCCCTGCGACAGGTAAGCGCGCTCGCGTGCAAGTGCGGACAAGTTCCAGTCCGCCAGCGCCTTACCTCCAAGGTGCACGCTGCCGCTATCCGGATTCCGCAGGCCGGCAAGTGTCCGCAACAAGGTGCTCTTGCCCGCGCCGTTGCGGCCGATCACGCACCAGCACTGGCCCTGCTCGACTGTCCAGTCCAGCCGGTCGACCAGGCCGCGGCCATTCACATGAAGGCTTAGATCAAGCGTCTGCATCGCCTATTTCCTGTGGATCTGGTGCAATTGCAGGAGGAACACAGGCACCCCGATCAATGCCGTGATTACGCCCACCGGCAATTGCTGCGGGGCGATGACGCTGCGCGCCAATGTATCGGCCAGTACGAGGAAAGTCCCGCCCGCAAGCGTCGCCGCCGGCAGCAGCAGCCTGTGGTCCGGGCCCCATGCAAACCGGCACGCGTGCGGCACGATCAGGCCGACGAAGCCGATGCTGCCTGCGCTGCTGACAGCACTCGCGGTCAGCAGCGCCGAGAAAAAGAATAGTCCCTGCCTCAGCCGGTTCACGCGAATGCCGAGCGTCGCCGCTGCTTCCGCATGCAGGGCCATCACATTGATCGCGCGTGCGACGCGGATGGCAAACGCCAGCGCAAGCAGCCAAACCGCCCAGGGCACCCAGCGTAGCTGCGTCGCCGCCAAGTCACCAATCAACCAGAACACCATGCCGCGCAAGCGATTGTCGGGCGCGATCGAGAGCATGAGCGTCACGAGCGCCCCGCAGCCGGAAGCAACAATGACGCCGGTCAGCAACAGCATCGGCGCATTGCTGTCGCCGCCGCTTCCTCGCAGATCGCGGTAGGCAAGCAGGAACAGGAGGAATGCGACTGCCATGGCGCCGGCGAATGCGGCGAGATCGACCAGCCACGCGGCGGAGAACAGGAGCATCGCGGTCAATGCGCCGACGGCCGCACCGCCCGATACACCGAGCACATACGGGTCGGCGAGAGGATTGCGCAACAGTGCCTGCATCATCACGCCGGCCAGCGCGAGCGTCGCTCCGGTAACGAAGGCCGACAGCGCCCGGCCGAGCCGCAACTCCAGCAACGTAGCTGCAAGTGTGGAAGGATTGCCCTGCACGATCTCGCCCAGAGCCGCAAACAATTCATGGATGGACAGGGACACCGAGCCAACCCCGCATGCGAACAGCACGCTGCCGAACGCCGCCAGCAGCAGCACCGTCAGGATGGTGATGGCGCGGCGGCGTTCGCGGAATGCGGGCAGCATGATGGTTTCGGAGTGCACGGTGTCCCTTCCCTTTTACTTCATCGCGTAACGCAAGCCGACGAAGAGGTTGGAGCCGGCCGTGTTGTAGAGGCGGGTCAGCTCGTAGTTCTTGTCGAGCACATTGTTCCAGCGGGCGAACAGGTTCCAGTCCTTCGTCAGGTCATAGCCGGCGTGCAGGTTTAGCAAGCCGTATCCGCCCAGTCGATTGCGGTTGTTGGCGTCATCGAAACGATCGCTGGAAAATACCAGCTCGCCCCCGGTCGTCAACGCACCAGCCTTGTGGTCCACGGCAAACGTGCCGTGCTTCTTCGCACGACGGGCAAGCTGGCGGCCGGTTGTTTCATCCTTGGGATCCTGGATATCGAGCGATCCACGGAGCGTGAAACTTCCGACGGTCGTGCTTGCACCCAGCGACAGGCCCGTCAGGAGCGCCTCGTTCACGTTATAGGTACAGCCGATCGGAAACGCTGCCGGGTTGACCGGACACACCGGGGCGAACACGAGCAAATCGGTCAAGCGGTTGCGGAAATAGACGGCACTGTACTGGCTCTTGCCATCGTCATAATACAGGCCGACCTCCATATTCTTGCCCTTTTCCGGACGCAGTGTCGGAATGCCAAATCGCGGGAAATACAGTTCGTTGAAGGTCGGTGCGCGGAAACTGGTTCCGGCGGCGGCATTGACCCGCAAGGCACTGGTCAAGCGGTAGCCATAGGAAACGTTGCCGGTGGTCCGCGTACCGAACTGCGAATTGTCGTCGGCGCGCAGGCTGAGTGCGCCGAGATGTGCGCCGCGCCGCAGCTGATAGGCGGCGGCTAGGGCGTTCGTCGTTCTTTCGCGCACCAGGGCAGCCTCCGTCGAATCGACCTCTTCCTTGCGGTGTTCTGCAATCAACTGGAACACGTCCGACGCGCCTACGCTGAAATTGTTCTGCCAGCTGATGGTCGTCAGGTCCGTATCGAATTCCGTATGTCCGAACGACGCGTCGTTGGTGCTGTGATCGGCCGATCGCGACAGCTGTACATGGCTGTTCCAGTTCGGAAGAATCTTGTTCTTTGCGTAGAGGCTGTACGCGGCGACCGTGGTGCGGGCCCTGTCATCCTGTGTAGGGCCGGAGTCGAACTGGCTTTTCAGCAGGCTGTGCAGGAACGTAGCGCCTAGCTCGTGATCCTTTGCGACCTGGTAACTGAATTGACCGCTGCCGCTGGTGTTCCGGTAACCGTCGCGGTCAGCGTTGAAGGAGAAATTGCCGGGCTTGGTGGCGGAAAATCCGTCCGACCGTTCATGCGCCGCGCGCAGGGAATACCGGAAGCCTTCACTGGAACCGGACACGCCCGCTTCCGCATTGCGGGTGTCGTAAGTACCCGCGCCAACGGAAACCGTCGGTGCCGGTGCCCCGCTGCCCTGCTTGGTAAAGATCTGGATCACGCCGCCCACCGCGTCTGCACCATACATCGTGCTGAGCGGTCCGTACACGATTTCCACACGATCAATCTGCGACAAGGGAATCGCGTTCCAGCTTGCGCCGCCGCTGGTCGATGACCCCACCCGCACGCCATCAACCAGGACCACATTCTGCTTGTTGTCGGTACCGCGGATGAACACGGACGACTGCGCACCGGGGCCGCCGTTGCGCGAAATTTCAATACCGCGTTGGCGCTGCAGCACATCGGCTAGCGAGGTGCCGCCGGACTTGGCAATGTCTTCCGCAGTGATGACAACGTTGTCGGCGAGGACTTCCTTGGCAATCTGCGGCGAACGGGTCGCGGTGACGACGACGGATTCAAGCTTTTTTTCCTGCGCAGCAGCGGAAACGGTAAATGCTGCGGAAATGGCGACAGCTATTGCAAGCGGCGTGGTTGCCGCGTGCATGCGCAGTAGTGCGGGTGATGTCATGACGAAGTTCCAGAGAATAGACAACCAACCCGCTTCCCCGCAGGCTGGATGAACAGAAGGCTCGGACAGGACGATCAGGAAACGGACCACGCCATGAGGCGTGCCGCACTCGCATCGCGAAGATCCCCGTCCGCACACTTCCACCTGTTCTGGCCGGTATCCGGGCTGACAAGTCGAAGCGGCCGACCTTCCCATGCAGACTGCACAGTGGTGTTGAAAGGCCGCTTGTCAGAATGGAATGCGAAGTCTGGGCATTCCCGATGACGCTTGTTTACCGTTGCGGGGGCAGCACACGTTAGCTTGATGGCAAGCCTCGTGTTTCCCGTTTAACTGCGCGCATGAATATGCGCGCGGGCACCAAAACCCGCTCATTTTAAAGCTTGCAATAGTGGCAGACAACAACGATACGATTAGCGATGCCGCATGTTGAACGATTGGCAATTTACGGTGGCTACTTCGCCGTAAGGGATCTTGTTCGCCGTTTGCGCCGCTCGGGCAACCATTTCCTCAGGCGTCGTACACTGGATCCCGGCCAACAGCAGCCGGATCGTGCCGGCGTGCCCGACGACAATAGCGGCAGGTAGCCGCCTCGCTCGCAAGTCTTCATGAAATGCCTGCACGCGCCGAGCCACCTCGTACAAGTTTTCACCGCCGCCTGGCCGATACGCTTGCAAGTCCGCGGCCCATGCATCGACCTCCTCTCGCGGGATCTCACTCCATGCACGCATTTCCCACGCGCCAAAATCCATTTCGACAAGACGCGCATCGAGCGCCGGAAAGTCGGCACCAAGTTCGTGCGAAAGTGCAACGGCGAGGGTGCGGCAGCGTTGAAGAGGACTGGAGAAAATCGGAATCTGCTTCGGCAGGGCATTCGCGAGATGGGCAAGCGCGCGCTGCTGGCTGTCCGAGCGTACCGGAAGATCAGTACTGCCGTAACACACCCCTTCGGATACATCCGGCTGCGCATGCCTGACGAGATACAAGCGCATGATTCAGCGGAGCACCGCCAGGATGGCGAGATAGAACGCGGTTTCGCTTACCTGCTGGACCGCGCCGAGGCAGTCTCCGGTGTAACCGCCGAGGTACCGAACGAACTTGCGCGCAAGCCACCACGCCGACGCAACCACTGCCGCAAAGCCGGCGGCCATCTGTCCCGGAGACATCCAGCCCATTGCGAACAAGGCGGCGGGCACGACGAGAGCGCTGGATGCAGCTACCGCGAATTCCCCATTGGACATGCGCTGCGCGAGCGGTTTGGACTTGCCCTCCTGCTTCACGTAATCGAGCCGCCAGATCAATGCCGCCGCTGCGAGACGCGACAAGGGATGCGCGACCAGCAAGGCGGCTATTGCGACCTGCGCCTCCAGATAGGACAGTGCCGCACATTTGAGGGCGAGCAGCAGCGCGATACCGATTGCACCGTATGCACCGATACGCGAATCGGTCATGATCTCCAGCGCCCGCTGTTTCGTCGCGCCGCCGCCCAGGCCGTCGCACATGTCGGCAAAGCCATCTTCATGAAACGCACCGGTGAGATAAATGCCGGCGATCGTCGACAGCAGAACGGCAACCGCCGATGGCCACAACAACCCGGCCAAAGCGTAGGTCGAGGCGGCCACCGCACCGACCACCAACCCGACCGCAGGAAAGTAGCGGCTCGACTGATGCAACCAGGCAGAATCGAAACCGACCCATGCGGGTATGGGCAAGCGCGTAAAAAATTGCAGCGCGATGAAGAACAGTCGCACCTGGTGGACAAGACGTGCAGTGAAACCGGCGTTGGGGGTGGAAGCCTGCATCGTTTACTTGTCGGCCGTGCTGACCTGGGCAGACTCGAAGGTCGCCATCTCGCGCAGGAAATTGACGGCGGCATGCAGGAGCGGCAGCGCAAGGGCACAACCGCTGCCCTCGCCCAGACGCAAGCCGAGCTGCAGCAGCGGGCGGGCCTTCAGGCACTCGAGCATCTGCCTGTGACCCCGCTCGTCCGAGCAATGCGAGAACGCGCAGTAATCGAGGATGGACGGCTGCACCCGTGCCGCCACGAGCAATGCACTGGTCACGATGAATCCGTCGATCAGCAGCACCATGCGCCGTGATGCGGCCTCGAGCATGGCGCCAGCCATCATCGCAATCTCAAATCCGCCGAAGGTCGCAAGGACATCCAGCGGATCGGAAACCTGTGCATGGCGCGCAACCGCCTGCTCGATCACGTGCCGCTTGTGCTCGATGCCCTGTCCCGACAAACCTGCGCCCGCGCCGACGCATGCCGCAACCGGCACGCCGGTCAGCTTGTGCATCAGCGCCGCCGCCGCGCTGGTATTGCCGATGCCCATTTCGCCGAAGCCGACGACATTGCCCTCCAGCGTTGCCACCAGTTCCGCCCCGCGTTGCATGGCCGCCGCGCACTCGTCGGCAGTCATCGCAGGCTCGATAGCGAAGTTGCGCGTGCCATAGCCGACCTTGCGGTCCTCCAGCCCCTCGCGCGCGCCGAAGTCATGGTTCACGCCGGCGTCGACCACATGCAGCGCGCATCCATTCTGCCGCGCGAACACATTGATCGCCGCACCGTTCGCGAGGAAGTTTTCAACCATCTGCCAGGTGACGCTTTGCGGATAGGCCGACACGTTCTCCGCCACCACGCCGTGGTCTCCGGCGAACACGACAATGGCCGGCTTTGTCACAGTTGGCCGCGTCGTGCGCTGGATCAGTCCAATCTGTTTCGCCAACGCCTCGAGCATGCCCAAGCTGCCGAGCGGCTTGGTCTTGTTGTTGATGGCCGCGTCGAGTGCTTCGGACAGCGATACATCTGCCGTTGTTTCGATATGGGGAATTCGCATGTGCATGCCACATCGGGTGGCCCTGGATAAGATTGAACGGGGCCGCGGCAAACCCCGTCCGCGGCGGATCCGTCCTCCGGTCACTCGACGTGACGGGGACCATTCCGGCCGGTATCCGGGCTGGCAAGACGGACCGACCGGCCTTCCCATGCAAGCAGCACAGTGGCGTTGATCGTTCGGCCGTCGCATAAAGCGACGCTTGCTTACCGTTGCGGGGGCAGCACACGTTAGCCCGGCAGGCATTGCCCGGCCCCGTGTTTCCCGTTTAACTGCGCGCATAGAGCATGCGCACGGGCACCAGAACGCGGGAAGTGTATGCCTGCCTTACCGGGGCGTCAAATTCGGCAGGGAATCTCAGGACTCACTGAAACCCCGACATTCCAAGTAAACTGTGGGGCCTCGTCTTAAACCATCACGCACCGCCGCATATCCATCATGAAGAATCAGGCCGAATACTACAGCCAGCAATACAACGCCCGGGCCATGATCCCGGACCATCCTTATGTCTTTACGCGCTGGCTGAAGGATTCCGCGCAGGCCCGCCGGACGCATGCGGCGCTGTTCGACCTCGCTTACGGCGAAGCCAGCGGCGAAAGGCTGGACTTCTTCCCGACCTACCGCAGCGATGCGCCGCTGCTGGTCTTCATTCATGGCGGCTGGTGGCGCTCGCTCGACAAGTCGGATTTCTCCTTTATCGCGCCCGCCTACACCCGCGCCGGCTACAACGTCGCCCTGACCAACTACACGCTCGCGCCGGAGGCGTCGATCGGCGAGATCGTCCTGCAGCAGTTGCGCGCGCTGGCCTGGCTGTACCGCAACGCGGAGAAGTACGATTTCGATCCGCGCCGCATCGTGGTCGCAGGCCATTCCGCGGGCGCCCACCTGACCGCGATGGCCATGGCGGCCCTGTGGCCGGTATTCGCGCCGGACCTGCCCACCGACCTGGTCAAGGGCGGCATCCTCATGTCCGGGATCTACGACCTGGAACCGGTGCGGCACGCGGACTTCGTCAACGTGGACCTGAAACTGTCGGTCGAGCATATCGAGCCCTTGTCGCCGGCGGGAATGCCGCAGGCCCACCCGTCACCTTTCCTGACCGCGTTCGGCGGGCTGGAATCGGACGAGTTCAAGCGCCAGACCGGGCTCATCATCGACGCATGGAAGGCCACTCATGTTGCCGATATTACACTACCTCAGGCCAACCACCTGACCATCTGCGACGACTTCGGCACACCGGGGACACCGCTCCACGAAGCCACGATCGGCCTCCTGGAAAGCGTTCGCGCCTAACAACATATCGTAAAGCCGCACTTTGCCGGTACGGCGCATGGCATTATGATGTCCAAGTTGCGTACAAGAAAACCGTGACTGATAATCGAGTCCGTGGCCGGACGCTCTCCGCGCGGGGATGCAACGCCTCGATTCAAGCCTTTGTAAGACAAAAGCCGACACCAAACATAGGAAAGCATCACCATGACCGACGCAGCAGACGACGATCTCGAAGCACTGTTTGAAGAAGTGGCCGCGCAACGCACCGATACAGTCGCCGCTCCTGCCGCCCAAGAAGCCGCCGTCCCTGCAACGGAAGATGCCCCGGCCTCGGAAGAAGTGCCGGTTGCCGCCGCTTCCGGCGAAGGCGAAGAGCTGGTCGACCAGTCCGACAAGCCGATGTATGAACGCCTTGGCGGCATCGTCCGCATGCTGCACGATTCCCTGCGCGAACTCGGCTATGACCGCTCGCTCTCCGACGTGGCGAGCCAGATCAGCGACGCCCAGGGCCGCCTGAACCATGTCGCCTCCCTGACCGAGCAGGCAGCCAACAAGGTGCTCAATGCGGTCGACACCTGCATGCCGGAGCAGGAATCCCTCGGCAAGAAGGCGCAGGACATGGACAGCCGTTGGGCGCAACTGTTCGAAGGCAAGCTCAGTATCGAAGAATTCAAGGTCCTGGCAGGCGATTCGAAGCAATTCGCTTCCCACGTCATGCAAGCGACCGAGGCGGAAAAAGCCCGCCTGCTGGATATCATGATGGCCCAGGACTTCCAGGACATCACCGGCCAGTTGATCAAGAAGATCGTCAACATCACCAACCGGGTCGAGAATGAACTGGCGCAGCTCCTGCGCGATAATGCGCCGCCGGAAGTGAAGGCGGCCATGGCCGAAAGCAAACCGGCCGAACTGATGTCGGGACCGTCCGCCCCGGGAACCGCGATGGCGCAGGACGACGTGGACAGCTTGCTTGCCGATCTGGGGTTCTGATGGATGACATGCTCAAGGAATTCGTCGTCGAGGCGCTCGACCTGGCGACGAACGTGGAAGAGCACCTGCTCTCGCTCGAGCGCCGCCCCGACGACAGCGATACGCTGAACGCCCTGTTCCGCTCCTTCCACACGATCAAGGGCGGTGCCGGCTTCATGAACCTGCCGGCCATCGTGTCTGCCTGCCACCTGACGGAAAACCTGTTCGACGCGCTGCGCACCGGCCAGATACCGGTCACGCCGACGGCGATTGAAGCCGGCCTGCAAGCCAGCGGTTTCGTCGGTGACCAGCTCAAGCGACTCGCCAACGGCGTCGCGCCGGACAGCCTGCCCGCGATGCCGGCATCGCTGGAAGAGCTGCTGACGCAGGCAATCGAAGGCGGTGCGGCGGCGCCTGTTGCGCCCGCGCCAGCACCGGTTGAAACAGCGCCCGCTCTCGCCGAAGCTGTCGAGACCGCCACGGCCGCGACAAGCACCACAAACGACGACGGCCTCGACTGGGAAGCGCTGTACCGCGCCGTCGTGCCTGCCGGTACGCTCCCCGCCACGCCGGCAGCCGCGGCATCCCCTGCTGCTGCAACCGCAACCGGCAATGTCACGCCGATTTCCAAGCCCGCTCCTGCCGCAGACGATGGCACCCGCCCGGTCACTGCGCAGGTCAAGGAAGACACAATCCGCATCGACGCCGTCAAGCTCGATGCCCTGCTGGAAGTCGCTGGCGAATCCGTACAAGCCGCCAACCAGGCCGCCGTGCTCCTGGAAAAGCTGGCGCAGTTCAAGTTCGATGGACAGGCCGCCGCACTGATGTCCACCCTGCAGGAAACGCTCAGCCGCGCGTCCCGCTACTCGAGCGAACTGCAGCGCGCCACGCTGTCGACCCGCATGCAGCCGGTCGGCCGCCTGTTCCAGAAATTCCCCCGCCTCGTGCGCGAACTGGCGCGCGACCTCGGCAAGGATGTCGATCTGGTTATCGAAGGCGCCGAAACCGAAGTGGACCGCGTGGTTGTCGACAGCCTGTACGATCCGCTGGTGCACATGCTGCGCAACTCGCTCGACCATGGCATCGAAGGACCGGAGGAACGCTCGACCACGGACAAGCCCGCCAAGGCGACCATCCTGCTCAAGGCATGGCAGGAAGGCAGCAGCGTCATGATCCAGGTGTCTGACGACGGCAAGGGCATGGACCCGAACAAACTGCGCACCAAGGCGATCGCCAAGGGCCTGATCAGCGAGAACGCGGCCCAGAGCAAGGAAGAAGCGTTGCAGCTGATCTTCCTGCCCGGCTTCTCGACCAAGGAAGTCGCCTCCAGCGTGTCCGGCCGCGGTGTCGGCATGGACGTGGTGAAGACTGCGGTCGAAAAGCACCGTGGCGCAATCCGCATCGAGTCCGAGATGGGCAAAGGCACTGTCTTTACCATCCGCCTGCCGATCGAACTGTCGATCGTGCCGACGATGCTGGTACGTACAGCCGGCGCGGCGCTGGCATTGCCGATGGCTGTCGTGGAGCGTGTGGTGGAACTGCCGGAGGAATTCGAATCGGTAGGCGGCTCGCCCGTGCTGCGCGACCAGGGCCGGCCTCTTGCCGTGCTGTCGCTGGGCGGCATCCTCGGCTACGAGCCGGTCAAGGAAAAGGTCGGAATCGTCATCGCTGCGGCGCAGCCGTACATCGTTGCGGTGGAGGCAGTCGACGGCACCGCCGACCTGGTGATCAAGCCGCTGACCGCCCTCTCCGTCCCAGGCGTCAACGGCACCGCGCGCTCCGCAGAAGGCGAACTGGTGCTGGTGATCAGCCTCGCCTTCCTGCTCGACGGCTGCAAGACGACGAACACGTCCCGCCTCGCCGCCTGACAAAAAAATCCCGGGCGCCTTCGCGTCCGGGATCGCTTTCTTATCCTTTCTTCCCTACTTGTTTCCGCGCCCGCCCGACATCGCAGTAAAGATGCCGAGGCCGATGAAGGTGCCGGCAGTCACGTAGCGACCCACGCCCGCGCCACGCATACGCACCAGCAAGGGCGCAATCGTGCTCGCAGCCAATACATAGGCGCAGTCGGTTACCAACGCAATCAGCACGAATACGACACCAAGCGACATGCTCTGCAGGATGGCAGATCCGGCTGGATCCATGAACTGCGGCAGGAAGGCCGCGAAGAAAATCGCTGTCTTGGGATTGAGCAAGGCCACGAGGAAACCGTCGCGGAAAATCCGTGCACGGTTCGCGCTGCCGAAACTGCCCTGCGCCGTATCATCCGCAGACGTGCGCAGTGCGCGGATACCGAGATACACAAGGTAGGCGGCCCCCGCATATTTCACAACGGTGAAGGCCAGCGACGACACCGCGAACAGCGCCGCCAGGCCGATTGCCGCGCCGACCGCATTGCCGAGGTTACCGAGCGCCACCCCGATCACCGAGGCCAATCCCGCGCGGCGCCCCTGCGCCAGGGTGCGCGTAATGATATAGATGACCGCCGGCCCGGGCGTCAGCGCCAGCACCAGGCTGGCAATGACAAATGCGGCCATCAACGGCCAGGATGGAAACAACTGGTCCATATACCCTCCTCAGATTTACCCGATGAGTATATCCGGCCTTGGACGGGACGGCTGGCTATCTTGCGAGATAGTTGGGCGGACTCCGCCGCGACGCTTCGAAATCCTCGCGCAGCGGGGCGGTATCGTAGATGATCGCCAGGCTGGAGAAGCGCGAGCGGTCGGCATTGAGCGCGAAGACATCGACGCAATCGAACTCGACCACCCGGCCGCTCTTGAGCGTCCAGCGGTAGTGAAACTGCAGGGCCACATCCCCGGATGACGATTCGAACAGGTTGACGAAGGTCGTTTCGGAGCGGTTGGTATCGCCGAACAAGCCCGCGTAGAACGGCGCCACTGGCATCCTGCCATAGAGAGGCGACAGCACGAACGCGTCCGCATCGAACAATGCGAGCACACGCTCGAGATTGCCTTCATTGAGGGCGGCCAGGTACTGCTCGCAAAGTTCTTTCGTCGTCATCTCTTTCCCGGGTCACTTCTTCACCAGACGCTCGGCCTTTTCCTTGCTCCAGGCGTCCAGCTTCTCGCGGATGCCCTTCTGCTCCGCGGCCATCTGGGTGGCAGACGCGAGTTGCGCGCACAACTCGAGCCGGATGCCGTTGGGATCGAAGAAATAGATCGACTGGAAGACACGGTGGTCGGTCACACCCAGTACCTCGATGCCGTGCGCTTCGAGCCGCGACTTCATCGCCTCCAGCTGCTCGATGGTATCTACGCGCAGCGCGATATGGTTGACCCATGCCGGCGTATTGGCCGAAGGCGCCGGCGCCGCATTATCGCCGAGGTCGAAGAAGGCCATGCAGGAACCGTCCGTCATGCGGAAGAAGATATGCACGTACGGGCAGTATTCGCCGGTGGACGGCACGATGTCACTGCGGATGTAATGGAAGAACGGCAGTCCGAGGATGTCCTCGTAGAAATGGCGGGTTTCCTCCGCATCGCGGCAGCGGTAGGCGAAATGGTGCAAGCCGTGGATCGGCACGGCTGCGGGGATGGCGGCGGGTTGACCGATCGGAGTGGCGGCGAGTGTGCTCATGGCAGCTCCTTCCTTTTGAGTGAGGTTCACTCGTTCAAAAATCAGCGCGCTTTTGGCGGCGTGTATTGCGCGACCTGCTGACTGATCGCACCGAAGATCGATTTGCCGTTGGTATCCAGCATCTCGATCTTGATGGTGTCGCCGAACTTCATGAACGGCGTTTTCGCTTCGCCGTCGGCAATCATTTCCAGCGCACGCTTTTCGGCGATGCAGGTGTAGCCCTTGGCGGCATCCTTGTTGGACACGGTGCCGGAACCGATGATCGAACCGGCCCGCGCGCTGCGCGTCTTGGTCAGGTGCGCGATCAGCTGCGGGAAGCTGAACACCATGTCGACGCCGGCGTTCGGCTGCCCCACCAGCGCGCCGTTCCAGGTCGCGCGCAGCGGCAGGTGTACCTTGCCTTCCTGCCATGCGGTGCCAAGCTCGTCCGGCGTCACGGCGACCGGCGAGAAGCTGGATGCGGGCTTGGACTGGAAGAAGCCGAAGCCTTTCGCCAGTTCGGCCGGAATCAGGTTGCGCAGCGAGACGTCGTTGACCAGCATTAGCAGCTTGATGTGCGACGCGGCCTGCGCGGCCGAGGTGCCCATCGGCACGTCATCGGTGATCACCGCGACCTCGCCTTCGAAATCAATGCCCCAGTCCTCCGACGCCAGCAGGATGTCGTCGGTCGGGCCGATGAAATCGTCCGAACCGCCCTGGTACATCAGCGGGTCGTGCCAGAAGGATTCCAGCATCTCCGCATTGCGCGCCTTGCGCACCAGTTCGACGTGGTTCACGTAGGCGGAACCGTCCGCCCACTGGTAGGCGCGCGGCAGCGGGGCCATGCAGAGCCTGGGATCGAAATCGAAACTGCGGTGCGCCTTGCCGGCATTCAGCTGTTCGTACAGTTCTTCCAGCTGGGGAGAAATGAAGCTCCAGTCGTCAAGCGCGCGCTGCATTGTCAGCGCAATGCCGTCGGCGACGTGAGCCGTCTTCAAATCGCGCGAAACGACGACCAATTGGCCGTCACGGGTTCCATCCTTGAGGGTGGCAAGTTTCATCCGGAAATCCTTGTCTTTGAGAAGCAGCCGAAAAGCCTTTTACGATTACGTGAAATTACGTATTATTAAATTAATTCACCATATCGTAATATCAAGCGGGCATGAAATCAACTACCGAAAGGCCTTCCCCCGACGAGCGTCAAGGCATTCAGTCCGTAGAGGTCGCCGGGCCGCTGCTGCAGGCGCTCGTCCGATCGTCCGGCCCGCTGGCGCTTTCCGCCTTGGCCAAAAGCGCCGGCATGCCGGCCGCCAAGGCGCATCGTTACCTGGTCAGCCTGATCCGGGTCGGACTGGTCGAGCAGGATGCGGCGACCGGTTTGTACGACCTTGGCGGACTGGCGCTGGAATTGGGATTGGTGTCGCTGGGACGGCTGGATGCAGTGAAGCTGGCCGATGAAACCCTGGCGGCCCTGCGCGAAGCCACGGGAGAAACCGTCGCTCTCGCCATCTGGGGCAACTTCGGGCCGACCTACATCCGCCTGCTCCAGTCGCAACGGCCGGTCACGATCAATCTGCAGATCGGCAGCGTGATGCCGATGACCTATACGGCGAGCGGGCTATGCTTTGCGGCTTTCCTGCCGGAGGTTGAAACCGTGGAACTGCTGCGCAACGAGCTTGCGCAGAACCGCAGCGAAAAGCTGGATGCGCCGCAGTCGAAAGGCGAACTGCAGCCCTTGCTCGACGAAACTCGTAATCACGGCATGGCGCGCATGATCGGGCATCTCGAACCGTCGGCTGCACGCCCCGCCGGAACGACGCGGGCCGCCGAGCGCCTGCTGGCCGGCTTCAACGCCTTCTCGGCACCGGTGTTCGATCACGACGGCAACATGCGCTTCGCACTCACCGTCGTCGGATCGGCCGCCCATGTGGATGAAGACTGGGACGGCCATATCGCCCGGCAAACCCGGGCGCACGCGGAACAACTCTCGCGCCGCCTCGGCTATCGGGGAAATTAAAAGAGGCTGCCCACGTTCAGCAACGTGAGCACACCCAGCACGGCAAAAATGATGGCTGCGATGGTGTGCACCAGCTTCATCGACACCATTTCGATGATCTTGTTGCCGAGCAGGACCGCAGGGACGTTGGCGATCATCATGCCCAGAGTGGTGCCGGCAACGACTGCGTAGAAAGCCGAGTATTTCGCCGCGAGCGCGATCGTCGCCACCTGCGTCTTGTCGCCCATCTCGGCCAGAAAGAACGCAAACACGGTCGTCATCAACACGCCGAAGCGCTCATGCTTCGTCTCAACGTCATCGATCTCGTCGGGAATCAAGGTCCAGATCGCCATCGCAATGAAGGACAGGCCGAGCACCCAGCGCAGCACATCCTTGCCGAAGAACTCCGTGAGCCAGCCGCCAACCGCGCCGGCAAAGGCGTGATTCAGCAAGGTCGCGACGAGAATGCCAAGAATGATGGGAAGGGGCCGGCGGAATTTCGCAGCAAGAAGAAGGGATAGCAGCTGCGTCTTGTCGCCCATTTCAGCAAGGGCAACGATGCCGGTCGATAACAGGAAAGCTTCCATGAATACTCCAGGGCCGGACATATACCGATGACCATGCGCGCCCTCCGGCCCAACCAGAAGCGGCATGGTCAAAGGTCTCGCCAAACCTGGAGTCGCTTGCGCCATGGCCTTTCAGCCAAGTCTGTTGACGCAAGCCCCTCTCGCAAATCGGAGGGAGGCTACTCCCCAATGACGGGGAGGATTGTACTCCAACTTGAAGTTTCCATGGAGAAATTTACGGCCGGACGACCAGGATGGCATCGGCAAATTCGACGAAGCCTGCGCCGTACGGCGACGGCGTGACATAAGCCGGCGGCTTTTCCAGCCGGTCGAGGTGCGCAACAACATTGGCAACCCCGACCGAGTGCGGATAGTGGGCAAACATGCGGACGTCGTTGCCGGAGTCGCCGATGAAGGTAAAAATTTCGCGCGCTGCCTGGTCGTCCACTTTCAAAACATCGGCAAGGATGTGTTCACTCGTCTTCTGCTTGCAGAATTGCACCAACGAGGCATGCGCATGGATGCTGCTCGCAGTGGCAAAGAAGCCATGCTCACGGATGAACGCGAGCAATTCCGCGACTTGTGTTGCCGGCAAGGGCGCACGATTCTCGCCGATGTCGAATGCCAGGTCGCCGACGCGCTGCGCCGCATCGTCTGCGACTGCGACACCGGGAAAGCGCTGCTGCAACACGGGGACGAATGCCTCCAGTCGCCGGCGATGTGCCTGCCGCGTGGCCTCGTCAGCGTAAAACCATGATCGCATCGCCCCGCTTTGGTCCAACCAGAATGCACTGGCGCCATTTTCCGCGATGACGGCGTCGAAGCCGCATAGCCGCAGCAAGGGCATTGCCCAATAAGTCGGCCGGCCGGTAACCGCAACGAGAACCACCCCGGCAGACCGCAGCCGACCCAGCGCCGCCAGCACTTCCGGTAACAAACGTCCATGCGTGGTCAACGTATCGTCGATGTCGGTAAGGACACCGGCTATTTGCCGCCGCTCATCCTCCGGCCAGTGCACTAACGGCTTCATAACTCGTAGCTGTCCTTTTCGCCGCTCATCACCTGCTCGACCAGCTTGCGGCTCAGGGTCGGCGCCAGCAATTCGATGAAGCTGTATACATAGCTGCGCAAATACGCACCTTGCTTCAATGCGATACGAGACACATTCGTCCCGAACAGGTGCCCGACGGAAATCGCCTCCAGTCCCTTGTCGCGCTCCGGATCGAACGCCATCCCGGCGATGATGCCCACGCCCATGCCCAGCTCCACGTACGTCTTGATGACGTCGGCGTCGATGGCTTCCAGCAGGATGTCCGGTTTCAGCCCACGGATCATGAAGGCATGGTCGATCTTGGCCCGGCCGGTAAATGCGCTGTCATATGTAATAAGAGGATAGGTGGCGATCTCCTCCAGCGTCAGCGTCTTCGATTTGAGCAGCGGGTGGTCGTGCGGCACGACCAGCACATGCTCCCACTGGTAGCACGGCAGGGAAATCAGGCCATCGGCGCTGGCGATAGCCTCGGTCGCGATCGCCAGGTCGGCTTGGTCCTTGAGCACCATTTCCGCGATCTGCTTTGGATTTCCTTGCAGCAATGACAACCTGACCTTGGGATACTTCTGCGTGAATGCCTGCACCACTTTCGGCAAGGCATAACGTGCCTGGGTGTGCGTCGTGGCAATCGTGAAGCTGCCACTGTCCTGCGCCGCGAATTCCTTGCCGATCCGCTTCAGGCCGTCGATCTCCTGCATGATCAGCTCGACCGAGCGCAATACCGCCCTTCCCGGCTCGGTCAGTCCGCGGATGCGCTTGCCGTGGCGGGTGAAAATATCCACGCCCAGTTCTTCTTCCAGCTCGATGATGGCCTTGGACACACCCGGCTGCGAGGTGTACAGCGCCTTGGCGGCCTCGGTGAGGTTGAAGTTTTGCCGGACCGCTTCCCGGACAAAGCGGAGTTGATGGAGGTTCATCGTTTCCCTTGTGAAATTACCAACACTACTTTTCCACGCTTGTATATGCCGTTTGGGCATATAAGCAAATAAATACTAAGTAGTTTGGAATAAGGAATAAGTTTATTACGATTCACGCTACTTTGCGCGAGGTGACATGACTCTTACTTATGTAATTTCCGGGTTTGCCGTCGGCCTGCTGGTCGGCCTGACAGGCGTTGGCGGCGGCTCCCTGATGACGCCCTTGCTTACCCTCCTGTTCGGCGTTTCCCCGACTGTTGCCGTGGGTACCGACCTGGCATTCGCGTCCACGACCAAGGCGGCTGGCACCATGGCGCACCGCTATCGGGGCACTGTGCACTGGGACATCGTTCGACACCTCTGCTACGGTGCGCTCCCCGCCGCCGTCCTTGCTGCCATCGCCCTGAAATATTTCGGCGCGCTGGACAAGCAAATCGGCCAGATCATCCGCTATTCCATCGCGTTTTCCGTGCTGCTGACCGTCGTCGCGCTGCTGTTCCGCGGTCGCATGCAGGCATGGGTGCTCAAGCATCCGGAAAAACAATTGCAAGGAGCGAAACTCACTGCCGCCACCGTCACCGTTGGCGCCATCCTCGGCACACTGGTCACCGTTTCTTCCATCGGCGCCGGCGCAATTGGTGCGACAATCTTGGTATTACTGTATCCTCGCCTGTCCCCGGCGGAGATCGCCGGCACCGACATCGCCTACGCGGTCCCCCTGACCGCCATTGCCGCCTTCGGCCACTGGTGGCTCGGCTCGATCGACTGGATGTTGCTCGCCGCCCTGTTGGTAGGGTCGCTGCCCGGCATCACCATTGGCTCGCTCGCCGCCAAGGCGGTCCCGGAAAAGATCCTGCGCGGCCTGCTCGCAACGACGCTGACTGGCGTCGCCGCAAAACTGGTTTTTTAAGATTGGAAGAGAAAGATGTATCGTTACGACCAATATGATCATCAGATCGTCAAGGAACGTGTCGCGCAATACGCCGACCAGGTGCGCCGCCGCCTTGCCGATGAACTGACCGAAGACGAATTCCGCCCGCTGCGCCTGCAGAACGGCCTGTACTACCAGCGCCATGCGTACATGCTGCGCATCGCCGTGCCCTACGGCCTGCTGGCGTCGCGCCAGCTGCGCATGTTCGCCCATATCGCGCGCGAGCATGACCGTGGCTATGGTCACTTCACCACCCGCCAGAACATTCAGTTCAACTGGATCAAGGTCGAAGAGACGCCCGACATCCTCGCCAAGCTGGCCTCGGTCGAGATGCATGCGATCCAGACCTCCGGCAACTGCGTACGCAACATCACCTCCGACCAGTTCGCCGGCATCGCCCCGGACGAGATCGTCGATCCGCGCCCCTACTGCGAAATCCTGCGCCAGTGGAGCACCTTCCATCCGGAGTTCGCCTTCCTGCCGCGCAAGTTCAAGATCGCGATCAACGGCGCCGAAGAAGACCGCGCGGCGATCATGGTGCACGACATCGGCCTGTCGGTTGTGAAGAACGAGCAGGGTGAAATCGGCTTCCGCGTCTTCGTCGGCGGCGGCATGGGCCGCACTCCGATCCTGGGCAGCGAGATTCGTTCCTTCCTGCCGTGGCAGCATGTGCTGAGCTATGTCGAAGCGATCCTGCGCGTGTACAACCAGTACGGCCGCCGCGACAACATGTACAAGGCCCGCATCAAGATCCTCGTGAAAGCCGTCGGCGTCGAGGAATTCGCGCGCCAGGTGGAAGAGGAATGGCAAGACCTGAAGGATGGCCCGAGCACGCTGACGCAGGAAGAACTGAACCGCGTCGCAGCGTACTTCACTGCCCCGCCCTACGAGACTCTGCCGGCAACCGATGCCAAGGTCGAACAGCTCAAGGGCGAGAACAAGGCCTTCACCAAGTGGATCGAGCGCAACGTCAAGGGCCACAAGGTGCCAGGTTATGCCGCCGTTGTGCTGTCGCTGAAGAAGACCGGCGTACCGCCGGGTGACGCGACCGCCGAGCAGATGGATTTCGTCGCCGACCTCGCCGACCGCTACAGCTTCGGTGAACTGCGCGTCACGCACGAGCAGAACCTGGTGCTGGCCGACGTCAAGCAGTCCGACCTCATTACGCTGTGGGAAGAAGCGAAGAAGCACGGCCTGGTCACACCGAACATCGGCTACCTGACCGACATGATCTGCTGCCCGGGCGGCGACTTCTGCGCGCTGGCGAACGCGAAGTCGATCCCGATCGCGCAGGACATTGCCGAGCGTTTCGACAACCTCGACTTCCAGCATGACATTGGCGACATCGAGCTGAACATTTCCGGCTGCATCAACTCCTGCGGCCACCACCACATCGGCCACATCGGCATTCTTGGCGTCGACAAGGACGGCAGCGAGTGGTACCAGGTTTCGATCGGCGGTTCGCAAGGCAACGAGTCGAGCATCGGCAAGATCATCGGTCCGTCGTTCTCCGCGCACCAGGTCACCGAGGTGATCGACCGCATCCTGCAGGTGTACGTGCGCGAGCGCATCGAGGACGAGCGCTTCATCGAGACCGCGCGCCGCATCGGCGTCACGCCGTTCAAGGAATTCGTGTACGCCACCCCGATCAAGATCGCCCATCCCGCTGGAGAAGACGCCTATGCGTAACATCATCAAGAACAAGGCCGTCGTCGCGGATGACTGGACCGTTTTGCGCCTCGGCGAAGAAGACACGCCGGACGCGGTTGCCGTGCCCGAAGGCAAGGTCATCGTGCCGCTGAAGGTATGGCAGACGCAGCGCGCCGCATTGGAAAACCGCGCCGAACTGGGCGTTTGGATCGGCAGCAGCGAGCGCCCGGAAGAACTGAAGGACGACCTCGGCCGCTTCAAACTGGTCGCCGTCGACTTCCCGAAGTTCGCCGACGGCCGCGGCTATTCGATCGCCTACAATCTGCGCGCCCGCCTCGGCTACACCGGCGAACTGCGCGCAATCGGCGACGTGCTGCGCGACCAATTGTTCCTCATGCAGCGCGTCGGCTTCGATGCCTTCGCTGTGCGCGAGGACAAGAACATCCATGATGCGCTGAAGGGTCTGTCCGACTTCTCCGAGGTGTATTCCAATTCCTGGGACAAGAAGGCGCCGCTGTTCCGCCGCGTGCAGCGCGGTGTGGGAGCCGAGGCATGAGCGATTACGACACCCTGGTCGAGAACACGCAGGCGACGCTCAAGCGCATCGCCGCCGAGTTTTCGCCCGCGGTTTTCGCCTCCAGCCTTGCGGCCGAGGACATGGTGCTGACCGACCTGATCCTGCGTGCGAAGCTGCCGATAAGCATCTTCACGCTGGAAACCGGCCGCCTGCACAAGGAAACGCTGGGCATGGTGGACCGCATCAAGGAAACCTACGGCTACGACGTCAAGCAGTACAAGCCGGAACAGGCCGCCGTCGACGCGTATGTGCAGCAGAATGGCCTGAACGCCTTCTACGACAGCGTCGAGATGCGCAAGGAATGCTGCCGCATCCGCAAGGTCGAGCCGCTGAACCGCGCGCTCGCCGGCAACAAGGCATGGGTCACCGGCCAGCGCCGCGCACAATCGACGACGCGTGCTGAGCTCGCAGTGCAGGAAGACGATCCGGCGCACGGCATGACCAAGTTCAACCCGCTGGCGGACTGGTCGGAAGAGGACGTGTGGAATTACATCCGCAGCAATAACGTGCCGTACAACCCGCTGCACGACAAGGGCTATCCGTCGATCGGCTGCGAACCCTGTACCCGCGCAATCCAGCCGGGCGAGGATGTCCGTGCCGGACGCTGGTGGTGGGAAAACCCGGAATCCAAGGAATGCGGCCTCCACGTCGTGGATGGCAAGCTGGTCAGAATCAAATCGGTAGCAGCTCAATAAATCATGAATACAGCAGTCGAAAAACTCTTTTTGGACGCGGCCAGCAACCGTCACCTGGACTGGCTCGAATCGGAAGCGATCCACATCATGCGCGAGGTGGCAGCCGAGTGCACTAACCCTGCCCTGCTCTTCTCGGGCGGCAAGGACTCGGTCGTCCTGCTGCGCATCGCTGAGAAGGCTTTCCGTCCCGGCAAGTTCCCCTTCCCGTTGGTGCACATCGACACTGGCCACAACTTCCCGGAAGTGATCGAATTCCGTGACCGCCGCGCCGCCGAACTGGGCGAGCGCCTGGTCGTGCGTTCGGTGGAAGACTCCATCAAGCGCGGCACCGTTCGCCTGCGCAATCCGCAGACCGATTCGCGCAATGCCGCGCAGGCCGTGACGCTGCTGGAAACCATCGCTGAATTCGGCTTCGACGCCTGCATCGGCGGTGCCCGCCGCGACGAAGAGAAGGCCCGTGCAAAAGAGCGTATCTTCTCCTTCCGCGACGAATTCGGCCAGTGGAACCCGAAAGCCCAGCGTCCGGAGCTGTGGGACCTGTATAACACCCGCGTCCACAAGGGCGAGAACATGCGCGTGTTCCCGATCTCCAACTGGACCGAACTCGACGTATGGCAGTACATCGCCCGCGAAAATCTGGCGCTGCCGTCGATCTACTTCGCGCACGAGCGCGAGGTCATTCCGCGCAACGGTCTGCTGGTGCCGTTGACCGACCTGACTCCGGTCCGTGAAGGCGAAACCGTCGAGACCCGCACGGTTCGTTTCCGCACCGTCGGCGACATCTCCTGCACCTGCCCGGTCGCTTCCGACGCAGCTGATGTGAACGCGATCCTCGCCGAAACCGCGGTCACGCAGATTACCGAACGCGGCGCGACCCGCATGGATGACCAGACATCCGAAGCATCGATGGAAAAACGCAAGAAGGAAGGGTATTTCTGATGAACGCCGCAGTTTCTGAACACGTGCTGACCAACAACGCCGTCACCGAGCGCGGCCTGCTACGCTTCATCACCGCCGGTTCCGTCGATGATGGCAAGAGCACGCTGATCGGCCGCCTGCTGTTCGACAGCAAGGGCATCTTCGCCGACCAACTCGACGCAATCTCGCGCGCAAAGAACAAGCGCACCGTCGGTGACACCGTCGACCTTTCGCTGCTGACCGATGGCCTGGAGGCCGAGCGCGAGCAAGGCATCACCATCGACGTCGCTTACCGCTACTTCGCCACGCCGAAGCGCAAGTTCATTATCGCTGACACCCCGGGCCACGAGCAATATACTCGGAACATGGTGACCGGCGCCTCGACCGCCGACGCCGTCATCATCCTGGTCGACGTATCCAAGGTGAAGCTGGGCGAAGACGGCAGCGTGGAACTGCTGACGCAGACCAAGCGCCACTCGACCATCGCCCACCTGCTGCGCATCGAGCACGTGATCGTCGCCGTCAACAAGATGGACCTGGTCAACTACGACAAGACCGTCTACGACCGCATCGTCGCCGCCTACGAGAAGTTCGCGAAGCAGCTCGGCCTGAACGACGTACGCGCCATTCCGCTGTCCGCGCTGGCCGGCGACAACGTCGTGACCAAGACTGACAAAATGCCGTGGTACGAAGGCCCGACGCTGATCGAGCTGCTGGAATCGCTGTCCGTCTACGACGAGTCGCACGACGAGCCCTTCCGCTATCCGGTGCAGCTGGTGGCCCGCCACAACGGCCACGAAGCCAACGACTTCCGCGGCTACATGGGCCGTATCGAAGCCGGCAAGGTGAAGAAGGGCGATAAGCTGCTGGTGCAGCCGAGCGGCCAGACTGCGACGGTGAAGGACATCCTGACGTTGGAAGGCTCGCTCGAGTCCGCCTCGGTCGGTCAGTCGGTCACCATCCTGCTGGACGAGTACCTCGACATTTCGCGCGGCGACATGCTGGTGCAGGCTGAAAAGCCGGCGACCTTGCTGAAGACCGTGGAAGCTGACATCTGCTGGCTGTCCGAGGAACCGCTCGACATGCGCCGCAAGTACTGGCTCAAGCACACGACCAAGCAGGTCGCAGCCCGCGTGACGAAGATCGATACCCTGCTCGACATCAACACGCAGGAACGCCGTGCTGCCGATGCGCTGAAGCTGAACGATATCGCAACCGTTTCCATCAACGTCCAGCAGCCGCTGGCCGCCGACGCCTACGACGCGATCCGTTCGACCGGTTCCTTCATCCTGATCGATGAAGTGACGCATCAGACGGTCGCTGCGGGCATGATCCGCATCGCCTGAACGGTATCTCATGACGTCAAAACCCGCCGCGCAGAAGAAGACCGGTAAAGTCATTCTGCTCGGCGCCGGCCCGGGCGCCGCCGACCTCATCACGGTCCGCGGCGCCCGGCTTCTTTCGCAAGCCGATGTCGTGCTCTACGACGCGCTGGTCACTGACGAAATGCTGGCGCTGTGCCCGCAGGCGGAAAAGATTTCCGTCGGCAAGCGTTCAGGACAACGTTCGACTGCGCAAACTGTCATCAACCAGAAGCTGGTCGAGTGTGCAAAGAAATACAAGCTGGTCATCCGGCTGAAGGGCGGCGACCCGATGATGTTCGGGCGTGCGGATGAGGAATTGCGCGCGCTGGAAGCCGAGGGCATCGAGGTTGAAATCGTTCCGGGCGTGACAGCCGCTCTCGCCGCAGCCGCCTCGTCGAAACAGCCGCTGACCAAGCGCGGCGTTGCCCGAAGCGTCGCCTTCTTCACTTCGGCCACCGCCCCCGGTCATCCCGAGCAGACCACCCTGCCCGATTGCGACACGCTGATACAGTATATGGGCGGAAAGGAAGCAATCACGACAGCGCAGCGCCTGGTGGCCCAGGGACGCCCGCCGACCTTGCCGGTAGTCGTCATTGAAAACTGCAGCCGTTCGAACGAACGCATCCTGCGTTTTCAACTTGGTGAATTGGAAAAAGGCTTGGCGGATTGCCATGGACCCGTGCTGGTGATGTTCGGCGAATCGCTCGCCCCGCGTAAGTATCCTTAGAGCGAGCTAATGCAATAACGCGCAATTGCGTTCAGCACATCTGCATTCTCTCCGACCGCCGGCACAGCATCGATCTTCATGTCCGGGTAATCCTGCTTCAGCTGGTCGATCATTACCGGCAGGTCACGCAACACATGACCTCCCTGGCCGAAGAACACCGGCACAACCGTCACCTCCTTGCATCCGTCTTGCGCAAGCCGCTTCACGAGTTCCGGCAGACGCGGCTCCATCAGCTCCAGGAACGCAAGCGAAACCGCCACGTCAGGCAACTGCGCCTGCGTCAATTGCTGCAACCGCCGGAAGGGCTCCGCCCAGCGCGGGTCGCGCGCGCCATGGGCAAACAGGACAAGGGAACGTTGCGCCATGATCGCTCCTAATGTTTTTGCACCCACAACAGGGCTCCTACCGCCACAAGCAGGAAGGTAAAGCTCGGCAATATGGCTGTCGCTAGCGGCGGCCAGGTATTCAACAGCCCGAGATGCGAGAACAGGCTGTTGAGTAGCTGGAAGCTCACGCCGATCATGATGCCGATGAAGATCTTGAGGCTCACACCGCCAGCGCGGAAGTGCAGGTAGGCAAACGGCAAGGCAAGCGCCATCATCACCAGCACGGCCAGCGGATAAAAGAGCTTTTTCCAGAAGGCGATTTCATAGCGCTCGGTCGTCTGCTTGTTTTCCGCCAGGTGCCGCGTGTACATCGCCAGTCCATAAGCCGACATGCGGTCGGGGTCGGCGAACAGGACGGACAGAATGTTGGGTGTGATTTCTGACACGAGATCACGTGCCGGGAATTGTCTTGTGGTCACCACTGAAGAAATGTCAGCGGCGTTCCGCGGGAAAACAGTTTCCGTCACGTTCGCCAGGCGCCACACGTTGTCGTCCTTGTAGTCCGCGCGGTCGGCGGTGACCACTGCGGTCAGGTGGAAATCGCGGTCGAATTCATACATCTTGACGCCCTGCAGCTGCCCCTCCGGCGTCACGTCCCGCACATTCAGGAAGCGCGAACCGATCGGCTCGCCGGACAAGCCGTCCTGGCGGATCACATCCTTGGTCCACAGACCGGTGCGGAATTCCTTCGATACTGTCGCGCCTTGTGCCCGCAGCTTCAACCGCTCGCCCGTTGCGCTGCTGGCCGGCGCGATCACTTCGCCGAACAGGAAAGTGAGCAGCACGAACACGATGCCGACCTTCGCCAGCATCCATCCAGCGCGGGTCGTGGACAGTCCCGAAGCACGCATGATGGTGAATTCGGATTTCGCCGCGAGCTGGGCCAACGCATAGATGGTTCCGATCAGCGCCGCAATCGGCATCAGGTCGTAGACATATCCCGGCAACCCGAGTGCCACATACAGGAAGGCATGCTGCAACTCATACCCGCCGCGCCCCACTGCCGGCAATTCGCTGATCAGGTCGAAAAACGCGAACAGCGCAAGGAAGGCCACCAGCGCGAACAGGACGGCGCCGACAATCTCTCTCGACACATAACGCTCGATCACCCTCATTGCGCACCCGCCTTCCTGAACAGCCATGCGCGCTTGAATGCGCCCCACATGGCGGCCGGGTGATAGGGGCTGTTGATGAAGAGCCGCCAGGAGAACAGCAGCATGATCAGGATCGCTGCGGACAGGTGCAACGGCCACCACGCCGCTTCAAAGGACAGGCGCTTCTGCACGACGGAAGCTTGCAACACGCTCACCATGTTGCTGTAGATGATGAACAGCAGCAAGGCAATCAGCAGGTTGGCTGAGCGGCCGCCACGGGGATTGGCAAAACTCAACGGGATCGCGAGCAGCATCAGGAGCAGGCCCATGAGCGGCAGCGAAATACGCCACAGCAGTTCACCTGCGTTGAAGTTGTTCATGTTCGCCAGCAGCTCCGGTGTCGACAGGGAACGCGCCGACTGGTCGCCGACCAGCGCCTGCGACTGCCGCGACACCAGCACGCCGTAGCGCTCGAACTCCATCACGCGGAACTCTGACTGGTTGCCCATGCCGTCATAGCGGCGGCCTTGGTCCATCACCAGGAACTTGTCGCCGCGTTCGTCGAGGGCGATCGAACCTTCCCTCGCCACGACGATGCTGTTCTGGCCGTCCTTGACGGTGTTCACGAAGACGTTCTGCACCTTGGTCGCATCGCCGCTGACCGCCTCGACAAAGAAGATACGGTCGGCGGACGAGGATTCCTGGAAGCGGCCGGGCGCAACCTTGGCGATATCCTCGCGCTTCTGGAAGCGCTCGCGGAACTCCGCGCTCTGGCGGTTCGCCCATGGCGTCACAAAAAAGCTCAAGGCGATCACGACGATGATGACCGGAATGCCGAACGAGAGAACGGGTTTGATCCATCGCGAAAGGCTGAGTCCTGAAGCAAACCACACTACCATCTCGGAATCCTGGTAGCTGCGCGTCACAACGACCAGGACCGAGATGAACGACGTCAGGATCAGGATGATCGGCAGGTAGCGCAAGGCGGCGAAACCAATCAATGCAATGACGTCCTGCGATGCGACCTTGCCTCCGGCTGCCTGGCCGAGGATCTTGATCAGCATGACGGTAATCGTGATCGTGAAAAGCGTGGTGAAGACAGCGCCTGCGGTACTTACCAATTCGCGTTGAAGAGCGCGCTGAAAGATCATTGAATAGAAGACTATAATTGCGTCTGGAGAAGGAGCGACCCATGGACTTTAGCATAAAACCAATCGAGGCTAAAACCGGCCTCACAGGCATCAAAACCGGCTGCATCGCGGTCGGCGTATTTGAAGACAAGAAACTCTCTGCCGGCGCAAAGGCACTGGACGGCAAGGGCGCCATCACCGCAGCGCTCAAGTCGGGCGACATCACCGGCAAGGCTGGCAGCACCCTGCTGCTGCGCGGCCTGGACGGCGTTGCCGCCGAACGCGTGCTGCTGGTCGGCCTTGGTAACGAAGAATCCGTGTCCGAGAAAAACTTCCTCTCGGCGGCGCAAGCCGTGGCGCGGGTGTTTTCCAACCTGGGAACGAACGAAGGCTCGGTTGCCCTGCCCTTCGAGGAAATCAAGAACCGCGACGCCGCCTGGGCGATCCGCGGCGCGGTCATCGCGATCCGCGACGCCAACTATCGTTTCGACCAGACCAAGAGCAAGAAGGAGGCGGAAAAAGGCGGCGTGAAGAAAGTCACCTTCCTGACCTCCGCCGGCGCAGCCTCCGCGGCCAAGACCGCTGCCGCGCAAGCGACTGCCGTCGCCAACGGCATGGCGCTGACCAAGGACCTCGGCAACCTCCCCCCCAACATCTGCACGCCGACCTACCTCGCCGGCGTCGCGAAAAAACTGGCGAAGGACTACAAGTTCGGCATCGAAGTGCTGGACCGCAAGCAGATCGAAGCGCTGAAGATGGGCAGCTTCCTCTCGGTGACCAAGGGCAGCGAGGAGCCGCCCAAGTTCATCGTCATCAAGTACAACGGGGGTAAGCCCAAGGATGCACCAATCGTGCTGGTCGGCAAGGGCATCACCTTCGATACCGGCGGCATCTCGATCAAGCCCAGCGCGAACATGGACGAGATGAAGTACGACATGTGCGGCGCCGCTTCCGTGCTCGGCACCTTCCGCGCACTCGGTGAACTCGGTCTCAAGCTGAATGTCGTCGGCGTCATCCCGACCTGCGAAAACATGCCTTCCGGCCGCGCGTCCAAACCGGGCGACGTCGTGACCTCCATGTCCGGCCAGACCATCGAGATACTGAACACCGATGCCGAAGGCCGCCTGATCCTGTGCGATGCGCTCACCTATGCAGAACGCTTCAAGCCGGCGGCCGTAGTCGACATCGCCACCCTCACTGGCGCCTGCGTCACAGCACTCGGCCATCACAACACCGGGCTGTTCACGCGCCATGACGACGCGCACGACGCACTGGCGAATGAATTGCTGGCCGCAGGCAAGGAAACCGGCGACACCGCCTGGCGCATGCCCATCGAGGACGCCTACCAGGAACAGCTGAAGTCGAACTTCGCCGACATGGCCAACATCGGTGGCCCGCCGGGCGGCAGCATCACTGCGGCCTGTTTCCTGGAGCGCTACACGAAGAAGTACACCTGGGCGCACCTCGACATCGCCGGCACAGCATGGAAATCCGGTGCGGCCAAGGGTGCAACCGGACGTCCGGTGCCGCTGCTCACGACTTTCTTGATCAACAGGGCAAACGGCAAGAACGCGGCCTGACGGAAACCGCAGGCACGCCATCCGTGCTTGCGGTATCAATAGCCGGGCTCCTTCGGGACGATGTGATCGTGCCATCTGCCGGCTGCTCCGCCAAGGCAGAACTGATTCGCCTCATCCGCTAAGGAAGAACGATCTTCGCAACCGCCGTCCCTGTCGTGACGGCAAGAGTCTTCGGCCCGATAAAAGCCAGTCCGTATGGCTCGGACAGCGTTCCCGGCAAGCTGCCGGTGCCGGGAACATTCACGCCTGGCGTCCCCGCAACAGTCGTTACCATCCCATTCACATCAATTTTCCTGATGACCTGGTTCATCGAATCCGCCACGTAGAGATTTCCTGCTTCATCGATTGCAAGTCCCGTGGGATTGGAAAATCTCGCGTCTTTTCCAGCGCCATCCGCGTGCCCCACGCCTTCGAGCGTGCCTGCAATGACAACCACTTCGCCGTCCGGCTTGATCTTGATGATCACGCCGCGGTCATGTCCGATCAGTGTGTGACCGGGTTGCCATCGCACTTCCGCTTGGGTCAGGTACAAGTTTCCGTTCACGTCTACGTTCATGGAAGTCGTAGCACCTGAGCCGGCTGGCAACGTAGCGAACAAACGGGAGGTGCTGTCTCTGGAGATCTTTCTTATATAGAGACCGTCCGAGACATAGAGATTGCCGTCGCGGTCAAAAACAATCGGACCGGGTTTGTAAAAATGGTCTACGGTAGAAGACGCAGGTATATCGGCAGAACTTTGATAACGGCTGGAGCCGGTCAGGAAAACCGACTCTCCTCCCTGCTGGGCCACTTTATGAATCTTGTTTCCGCTGGTGAAATACAGCGCCCCGTCCGGGTCGACGGCCAAATGTGCCGCCTGGTTCGGCCCTTGTATTGTCACGAACGTAGTGACGACACCTGACGGGGAAATTCTCCGGATAGGCATGCCCTTGTCATAAGCCGGATTCGCTTCGTACAGTGAAATCGCCTGTTGAGGAGCGTCCAGTACATACAAGCCGCCGTTGCCATCTGACACGATTCTTGACGGCCCGCTGTGCAAGGCCAGGTACGCGACGCCTTCACTGTTGTAGATCGCCCAAGCCGGACGGTTGAATCGCGCCTCGAAAGCGGATCCGTCTTTATAGCCCGGTTCGTTTATCGCTCCAGCCAGCAGGCTGATCGATGGGGCCGGGGTTTGGCCGACGGCTATTGTCCCTTGTGCATTCGTCCCGGATGCCGGCGTATCCCCACCCCCGCATGCCGCCAACGACAGACAGAGCAATGCAACGGCAAGCACGCGCCTGCCGCTGCGGTTTTCAATATCATTTCGTGGGATCGGCATTGCTGGGTTATGCATGTGAGGTATGCGCAAGCGGTGGAAATGCTGTTCTCGTCATGATTCGCCGAATGCCTTCGACTGACATGAAATGAAGACAACTGGTTCTTTGCGGTTGCAATATGTTACTGCGTTTGCAGAAACGGAAATCCCGGACGATGCCGCATGGATGTGCTCGTCGCGCCGGGCCTATCAATTCGCCGCGCTCACAGGGCCTGCAGTCGCAGCTTCCCATGCGCCTGCAACAGACAATCGTGGAAGACCTGCGTCACCCGCTGCGGCCCCGGCGACTGCCGGATTGCACTCACGAAACTGCATTCATAACGGAACTCCGACGGCTTTACGGCGCGCATCAGTCCATCCGCCTCGAAGCTCTTCGCATAGTGGTCCGGCAGGAAGCCGAGGAATTCCCCTGACAAGATCAGCGTGGCAATCGATTCCTGGTCGAACCCGGTTGCCTTGCGCGCCAGCCGCACGCGCTGGCTGATCTCCATGTTGGGAGAGTGATAGCCCAAGCCCGCGAACCGGTAGGCGTTCAGGCTCTTCCACGTCAGCTGCTCGTTCCTCACCCCGAACAGCGGATGCTTGCTGCCGCAATACAGCAGCATTGTTTCGCCGAACAATGCGTCGTACTGGAGGCTGGCCGAATCGCGGTGCACGGGAATGATCCCGACTTGGAACTGGCCATCCATGATGCCTCGCTCAATTGTATTGATCGGCGCTACATGCATGTTGAGCGACACATCCGGCGCCAGCCGGGTGAACAGCGCGATCGCATCACCGATGCGCGCCGCTGGATTGCTGGCCGTCTTGTCGAAGACCGCGACGTCGAGCTGGCCGCCCAGCCGGCTGTGGATCTCGTCTACACCGCGGATGAAGGCATCGGTCGCTGCCAGCAGCCGCTGCGTTTCCTGATAGATCCGGTCGCCTTCCGCAGTCGTCGCAAAACCGCTGCGTCCACGATGGCACAGGGTCAGGCCGAGGCGGGTTTCCAGGTCCTTCACATGTTTGCTGATGGTCGAAATGCCGATGTTCAACTCCAGCTCGGCCGCCGCCATGCCGCCGCAGTCGACCACGCTCTTGAACACCCGCAGCAGGCGGATATCGGCATCGCTCAGCTGGCCGAGGATCGCGCGTTTTTTTACTTGCATAAATATTCAAGTAAACATTGATATTTGATTATTCATGATAGTAACACGCGGGTTCAGAATAAGGCCGTTACACCATTCAAACAAACGGATTGGAGCGGACATGACTTCCCATACGAATACCAGCGCAGAATGGCTCGAAGCGCACTGGATGCCCTTCACCGGCAACCGCAATTTCAAGGCGTCTCCCCGTATGATCACGGGCGCTGCCGGCGCCTATTACACCGACAGCGATGGCCGCAGGATCTTCGACGGCCTGTCCGGGCTGTGGTGCTCCGGACTGGGCCATGGCCGTTCCGAAATTACGGAAGCCGCGCGCAAGCAGCTGGACACGCTCGATTACGCTCCTGCGTTCCAGCACGGCCATCCGTTGTCGTTCGAACTGGCCAATCGGATCAAGGAACTGGTGCCTGCCGGTCTCGACCATGTGTTCTTCACCGGCTCCGGTTCCGAAGCCGCCGATACCTCGCTGAAGATGGCCCGCGCTTACTGGCGTGCCAAGGGGCAGGCGAGCAAGACGCGCCTGATCGGACGTGAGAAGGGCTACCACGGCGTCAATTTCGGCGGCATTTCCGTCGGCGGCATCGTGGGCAACCGCAAGACCTTCGGTCAAGCCGTGGAAGCGGACCATCTGCCGCACACCCTGCTGCCGCAGAATGCTTTCTCGCGCGGCATGCCGGAAAACGGTGCCGAGCTGGCCGACCAACTGCTCAACCTGATCGCGCTGCATGATGCTTCCAACATCGCGGCGGTCATCGTCGAGCCCTTCTCCGGCTCCGCCGGCGTGGTCATTCCGCCCAAGGGCTACCTGAAGCGCCTGCGCGAGATCTGCACGCAGAACAACATCCTGCTGATCTTCGACGAGGTGATCACCGGTTTCGGCCGCTGCGGCGCGATGACCGGCTCGGAAGCCTTTGATGTCACGCCGGATATCATGAACATCGCCAAGCAGGTGACCAACGGTTCGCAGCCGCTGGGCGCAGTGATCGCGAAGAAGGAGATCTACGACACCTTCATGAACACCGGCGGCCCGGAATACATGCTGGAATTCCCGCACGGTTACACCTACTCCGCGCATCCGGTTGCGTGTGCGGTCGGCCTTGCCGCGCTCGACATCCTGGTCAGGGAAAACATGCTGGACCGCGTGCGCGAGCTCGCGCCGCATTTCGAGAACGCGGTGCACAGCCTCAAGGGCAGCAAGCACGTCGTCGACATCCGCAATTACGGCCTCGCTGCCGGCCTGACGATTGCGTCCCTGCCGGGCGAGCCGGCAAAACGACCGTACGAGATCGCGATGAAGTGCTGGAAGAAGGGCTTCTACGTCCGCTACGGCGGCGACACCATCCAGCTCGCGCCGCCGTTCATTTCCTCGCGCGAGGAGATCGACCTCCTCATCAATGCCCTCGGTGAAGCCATCAACGAGACCGCCTGACACATACAAGGATTTTTCATGACCAACATCATCGGCCACTTCATCCACGGCGAACACGTATCTCGCGGCGAACGCACCGCTCCCGTTTTCAATCCCGCTACCGGCCTCTCCGCAAAGAAGGTCCGGCTCGCAGACAAGACCACTGTTGAAGAAGCGATCGCATCCGCCGAAAAGGCCTACCCGGCCTGGCGCAGCACGCCGTCGCTCAAGCGCGCACGCGTCATGAGCCGCCTGAAGCAATTGCTCGAGGAACACGCAGACAAGATCTGCGCAATGATCACCGACGAACACGGCAAGGTGCTCAACGACGCCTTGGGCGAACTGCAGCGCGGTATCGAGAACGTCGAGTACGCGAGCTATGCGCCCGAGCTGCTTAAGGGCGAGCACAGCAAGAATGTCGGCCCGGCGATCGACTCGTGGAGCGAATTCCAGCCGCTGGGCGTAACCGCCGGCATTACGCCGTTCAACTTCCCCGCCATGGTCCCGCTGTGGATGTGGCCGATGGCCGTTGCGTGCGGCAACACCTTTGTCCTGAAACCCTCCGAACGCGATCCGTCGGCCGCCGTATTCATCGCGGAGCTGGCGCTGGAAGCCGGCTTGCCACCCGGCGTGCTGAATGTGGTGAATGGCGACAAGGAAGCGGTTGACACGCTGCTCACCGACCCGCGTGTACAGGCAGTCAGCTTCGTCGGCTCGACACCGATCGCCCAGTATGTCTACGCAACCGGCACCGCGCACGGCAAGCGCGTACAGGCACTCGGCGGCGCGAAGAACCATGCGGTCGTCATGCCCGATGCCGACATCGGCAACGCGGTCAATGCTCTCATGGGCGCGGCCTACGGCTCCTGTGGCGAGCGCTGCATGGCGGTGCCGTTGGTCGTCGCCATCGGTGACGAGACAGCCGAAGCCGTCATCGCCGGACTGAAGGCCGAGATCGCGAAGATGAAGGTCGGCCCGGGCACCGACGCCGGCAACGACATGGGCCCGCTCGTCACACGCGAGCACTTCGAGAAGGTCAAGGGCTACGTTGATACCGGCGTGGCAGAAGGCGCCACCCTGCTGGTCGACGGCCGCGAGTTGGTCGTGCACGACGCCAACGGCGAGCTCAGCAAGGGTTACTTCCTCGGCCCCTGCCTGTTCGATCATGTGAAGCCGGGCATGCGCATCTACCAGGAAGAAATCTTCGGCCCGGTGCTCGGCGTGGTTCGCGTCGCATCGCTGGAAGAAGCGATGGCGCTGATCAATGCCCATGAGTACGGCAACGGCACCTGCATCTTCACCCGCGACGGCGAAGCTGCACGCCACTTCTGCGACAACATCCTGGTCGGCATGGTGGGGGTCAACGTGCCGCTGCCGGTGCCGGTTGCCTACCACTCGTTCGGCGGCTGGAAGCGTTCGCTGTTCGGCGACCTGCATGCATATGGCCCGGACGCGGTGCGTTTCTATACCCGGCGCAAGACCATCACGCAGCGCTGGCCGGCATCCAACGATCCGGGGCGCGCGATGTTCAGCTTCCCATCGAGCCGATAATTAGAGCGAAAGGAAACTGTTTTTCCCTCGCGCGATCAAGTAAAGGAAACAATATGCGCGAGGGAAAAACATGGAACCTCTCCTGCACCGGCTGAGCCGCATCTCGCTCAACCTGGCCGGCATGCTCATACGCGTGAGCCGGGCGGAAAAATCCGTCCTGCTCGTCGCTTTCGTCTTGGCAATATCGCTGTTTGCCTTCGTCGAAATCGCCGAAGAAGTGGGCGAAGGCGAAACGGCGGCCTTCGACACCGCCATCCTGCTGGCATTCCGCAACAGCGCGGACTTTTCCGATCCGCTTGGACCGGCATGGTTCGAGGGCATCATGCGCGATTTCACTGCACTCGGCGGCGTCGCTGTGCTCACGACCGTCACAATCCTCGTCGCCGGCTTTCTCTTCCTGACGCGCAAGCATCGCGCCGCATGGATGGTCATCGTCTCCGTCCTGGGCGGCATTGCACTCAGCCACCTGCTCAAATGGGGTTTCGGGCGGCCACGGCCGGACCTGGTGCCGCATGTCACCGCAGTGTATTCCCAAAGTTTCCCTAGCGGCCATGCCATGCTGTCGGCGGTCGTCTACCTGACGCTCGGCACCCTCCTGGCCAGGACCGAGCGGGAGGTATATGTGAAGATCTACCTCATTTCCGCAGCGGGCCTGCTTACCCTGATAGTCGGCATCAGCCGCATCTATCTCGGCGTGCACTGGCCGACCGATGTGCTTGCCGGCTGGGCAGTCGGCGCAAGCTGGGCGCTCGTGTGCTGGCTCGTCATGCTGTGGCTGCAAGGCAGGGGAAAGGTGGAGCCGGAAGACGGCAACACTCCTCCTCGTTGACCGCAATCCAGTTGCGGTATGATGCCCGTCTCCGAATACCGACGTGCATCCACACCCATGAAACTAGCCACCTGGAACGTGAACTCCCTCAAGGTCCGCCTGCCGCAGGTATTGCAATGGCTGGGCGAAAACCCCATCGACGTCCTCTGCCTGCAGGAAACCAAGCTCACTGACGACAAGTTCCCCGTGGCGGAGATCGAGGCAGCCGGATACCAGGTCGTCTTCACCGGACAGAAGACCTATAACGGCGTCGCCATCCTGTCGAAGCATCCAATGAGCGAAATCGTCAAGAACAACCCGCGCTATGAGGATGAGCAGCAGCGCATCATCGCGGCGACCATCGAAGGCATGCGCGTGGTCTGCGCTTACATCCCCAACGGCCAGGCAGTCGGCTCGGACAAGTACCAGTACAAGCTGAAATGGCTCGACGCGCTGCACGACTGGCTGGCTGACGAACTGAAATCGCACGAAAGCCTGGCGCTGCTGGGCGATTACAACATCGCGCCCGAAGACCGCGATGTGCATGATCCCGCCGCGTGGGAAGGCCAGGTGCTGGTATCGGAAGCGGAACGTGCAGAGTTCCGACGCCTGCTCGACCTCGGTTTCAAGGATGCGTTCCGGCTGTTCGAGCAGCCCGAGAAAATATACAGCTGGTGGGATTACCGGATGATGGCGTTCCGCCGTAACATGGGCCTGCGCATCGACCATATCCTGCTGTCGCCGGCGCTGGCGTCGCGCTGCTCGGCGTGCGAGATCGACAAGGCGCCGCGCAAGTGGGAGCAGCCGTCGGATCATACGCCGGTCGTTGCGACCATTGATTAACCGACTGATCGACCCGACTGCCCTCTCCCCCACGAAACCTGGACGAATCACTTTTCCAGCCACCTCCGCAGCTGCGACAGCAACTGCTCTGAATCAATCGGCTTGGAGGTGTAATCGGATGCGCCTGCCGCCAGGCATTTCTCTCGGTCGCCCTTCATGGCCTTGGCAGTCAGGGCAATGATCGGCAAATCGCTGAACCGGGGATCGCTCCGGATTTGCTGTATGGTTTGATAGCCGTCCATCTCCGGCATCATGATATCCATCAGCACGACGTCGATGCCCTCAGTGTCGTCCAGCCGCGCAATGGCGTCCTTGCCGCTTTCGGCGGTCACCACCGTCATGCCGTGGCTCTCCAGCAGCCCGGTCAGCGCAAACAGGTTGCGCACATCGTCATCGACAATCAGCACTTGCCGGCCTTCCAGGGAACGGCCGGGCAATGCCTCGAGTTGCGGCGTGGCGCGATTGTTCTCGCGCATGCCGCTTTTCACCCGGTGCAGGAATTCGGCGGCGTCCAGCGTCAAGCCTTCGAGCGAACGGCCGTGGTCAGCCACGATGGCGGCATCGAGCTCCTTGAGCCGGTCCTCGGTTTGACGGTCAAGTTCGCGCACCGTGTAAACCACAGCGGGAATCGCCGCGATCGCCGCATCGCGGCGGATTTCCTGCAACAGCGCGATACCGTCTATATCCGGCAAATCGAGATCGAGCAAAATGCCTTGGTACGGCCGGGCACGCAAGGCGTTCATGGCTTCATCGGCGCTCGATACTGTGTCCAGCTCCAGGCCTTCGCCCTTGAGCGCATTCATGATGACCCGGCGTTTGGCCAGGTCGTTCTCGATCACGAGCAGCGCGCGGATCGGTCGCACCAGGTGTTGCGTGATCTGCGCAAATACCTGCGACAGCGCATTGACGTCGACCGGCTTGGAGGTATAGCTGGCAATATCATGCTGCTCAATGGATGCGGGGCGGTCGCGAATCGAAATGACGTGAACCGGAATGTTGCTGGTTTCCGGTGCGGCTTTCAGGCGGTCGGCAATGCTCCAGCCGTCCATGTCCGGCAGGATCAGGTCGAGCGTGATTGCGTCCGGCCGGTATTTCAGCGCCAGGCTCAGCCCTTCCTCGCCGCTCGCCGTCACCAGCGTCTTGAAGCCATGCTCATGCGCCATGTCTTGCAGCGACCGGGCAAAGATGGGGTCGTCTTCGATGATCAGCAGCAAAGTATCCTGAGGGGAAATCGTCATCCGGTCATCGCGGATGGTGACCTCGCGGGCAACCGTCCTTCGAATGTCCGGCCTGAACGTCTCGGAGCGGTACGGTTCCGCATGGGGGGACGTACGCGCGCGGGCTGGCGGGGTAAGGTCCGGCTTCGGCCCCAGGGTGCCCGGCAACTGCTGCGGCAGGTAGAACACGAACCTGCTGCCAACCCCTTCTTCGCTTTCGGCCTGCAGCTCGCCGCCCAGCAGATAAGCGATCTCGCGGCTGATCGCCAGTCCGAGGCCGGTGCCGCCGTAGCGTCGCGACGTGCTGGCGTCCGCCTGCTGGAAGGCTTCGAAAATCAGTTTCTGTTTGGCTTCGGGAATGCCGATCCCGGTATCGCTGACGGCGAAGGCGATTACCAGCGGGGCACGGTTGAGGATCTGGTGATCCGCGCTCCAGCCGGAGCGGACAGCCTGGGCGGAAAGCGTCACGTTTCCCTTGGAGGTAAATTTGATCGCATTCGACAGCAGGTTCTTGAGCACCTGCTTCAGGCGCTGTTCGTCGGTGCGGACATACGGCGGCAGGTCTGGCGCGAAATCGACGTTGAACGCCAACCCCTTGGCCTCGGCCAGATGGCGGAAGGTTCTTTCCACATGGTCGGAGAGCTCGCTCGTGGGAACGTCTTCGATATCGAGCGTCACGCTGCCTGCCTCGATCTTCGACAGGTCCAGGATGTCGTTGATCAGGTGGAGCAGGTCGCTGCCGGAACCATGGATGATCTTGATCATCTCTAGCTGCTTCGGCGACAGGTTCTGGTCCCGGTTCTGGCGCAGCTGTTCGGCGAGAAGCAGCAGGCTGTTGAGGGGCGTGCGCAGCTCGTGCGACATGTTGGCCAGGAATTCGGACTTGTATTTGGAAGTGAGCGCGAGCTGCTCCGCCTTTTCCTGCAGGTTGCTGCGGGCGACTTCGATTTCGCGGTTCTTGCGCTCGACTTCGGCGTTTTGGTCGGATAGCTGGCGTGCCTTCTGCTCCAGTTCGGCATTGGTCTTTTGCAGCTCGTCCTGCTGGGCCTTCAATTCCCCCGCCAGGGATTGCGATTGCTGCAGCAGCGCTTCGGTGCTGGACGCGGTTTCGATGGAATTGAAGACAATGCCCAATCCTTCGGCCAGTTGGTCGAGGAAATTCAGATGGATCGGCTGGAAGCGTTCGAACGCGGCGAGTTCGATCACCGCCTTGACCTGCCCCTCGAACAGGATGGGCAGCACGACGATATTACGCGGCACCGCCTGCCCCAGCCCGGAAACGATCTGCACGTAATCATCCGGCAGGTTGGCGATCAGGATGCGCTGTTTCTCGAAGGCCGCCTGGCCGACCACGCCCTCGCCAATCGCCCATTCCTTGGACAGGCTCTTGCGCTCCTTGTAGCCATAGCTTGCCATCAGCCTGAGCCGCGGGCCGGTCCCTTGCCCGGAACCTTCCATCAGGTACAGGACCGCGTGCTGCGACGCGACCAGCGGCGCCAGTTCGGACAGCAGCATGCGGGAAACGGTGATGATGTCACGCTGTCCCTGCAGCATGCGGGTAAGGCGCGCCAGGTTGGTCTTGAGCCAATCCTGTTCGGTATTGCGCTCGGTGGTTTCCTTTAGATTGCGGATCATCTGGTTGAGGTTGTCCTTGAGATCCGCCACCTCGCCGCGCGCCACCACCTGGATCGAACGGGTCAGGTCGCCCTTGGTCACGGCGGTCGCCACTTCGCCGATCGCCCGCACCTGCGTGGTCAGGTTGGCGGCCAGTTCGTTGACGTTGTCGACCAGGTCTTTCCAGCTGCCGGATGCACCGGGCACGATCGCCTGGCCGCCAAGCCGGCCTTCCACGCCCACTTCGCGTGCCACGCGCGTGACCTGGTCGCTGAAAGTGGCCAGCGTATCCACCATGTTGTTGATGGTTTCTGCCAGTGAAGCCACCTCGCCCTTGGCCGGCACCATCATTTTCTGCTTGAGGTTGCCGACTGCCACGCCGGTCACCACCTTGGCGATACCGCGCACCTGGTCGGTGAGATTGTCGGCCATCAGGTTCACGCTGTCGGTCAGGTCTTTCCATACGCCCGACACCCCCTTGACCTGTGCCTGGCCGCCCAGCTTGCCTTCCGTGCCCACTTCGCGCGCTACCCGCGTCACCTCGCCGGCAAAGCTGTTGAGCTGGTCCACCATGACGTTGATGGTGTTTTTTAGCTCGAGGATTTCACCACGCACATCGACCGTGATCTTGCGCGACAGGTCGCCGTTCGCCACAGCGGTGGTGACGGCGGCGATGTTGCGCACCTGCGCGGTCAGGTTGCTTGCCATCAGGTTCACGTTATCGGTCAGGTCCTTCCATACGCCGGCCACGGCCGGCACATAAGCCTGGCCGCCGAGACGGCCTTCGGTGCCCACCTCGCGCGCCACCCGCGTCACTTCGCCGGCGAAACCGTTGAGCTGGTCCACCATGGTGTTGATGGTTTCCTTCAGCTGCAACACTTCGCCGCGCACATCGACCGTGATCTTCTTGGACAGGTCGCCGTTCGCCACCGCGGTCGTCACCGTGGCGATATTGCGCACCTGGTCGGTCAGGTTGCTCGCCATCAGGTTCACGTTGTCCGTCAATCCGCGCCATACGCCTGACACACCCTTGACCTGCGCCTGGCCGCCCAGCCGGCCTTCGATACCGACCTCGCGCGCCACCCGCGTCACCTCGCCGGCAAAGCTGTTGAGCTGATCCACCATGATGTTGATGGTGTCCTTCAGCTGCAGCACTTCGCCGCGCACATCGACCGTGATCTTCTGCGACAGGTCGCCGGTCGCCACCGCGGTCGTCACCGTGGCGATGTTGCGCACCTGCGCGGTGAGGTTGCTCGCCATGAGGTTCACATTGTCGGTGAGGTCTTTCCAGATGCCGGCCACGCCTGGCACTTGCGCCTGGCCGCCCAGCTTGCCCTCGGTACCCACCTCGCGCGCCACCCGCGTCACTTCGCCGGCAAAGCTGTTGAGCTGGTCCACCATGATGTTGATGGTGTCTTTCAGCTGCAGCACTTCGCCTTTCACGTCGACCGTGATCTTCTGCGACAGGTCGCCGTTCGCCACCGCGGTCGTCACCGTGGCGATGTTGCGCACCTGTGCGGTCAGGTTGCTCGCCATCAGGTTCACATTGTCGGTCAGGTCCTTCCATACCCCAGACACGCCCTTGACCTCGGCCTGGCCGCCCAGCTTGCCTTCCGTGCCCACCTCCCGCGCCACCCGCGTCACTTCGCCGGCAAAGCTGTTGAGCTGGTCCACCATGATATTGATGGTGTCCTTGAGCTGCAGCACCTCGCCTTTCACGTCGACCGTGATCTTCTGCGACAGGTCGCCGTTCGCCACTGCGGTCGTCACCGTGGCGATGTTGCGCACCTGGCCGGTCAGGTTGCTCGCCATCAGGTTCACATTGTCGGTCAGGTCCTTCCATACCCCGGACACCCCCTCGACCTCGGCTTGGCCGCCCAGCTTGCCTTCCGTGCCAACCTCGCGCGCCACCCGCGTCACCTCGCCGGCAAAGCTCTTCAGCTGGTCCACCATGACGTTGATGACGTCCTTGATCTGCAGGATCTCGCCTTGCACTTCCACCGTGATTTTCTGTCCCAGGTCGCCGGTGGCGATCGCTGTCGCCACCTTCGACACGTCGCGCAACTGCACGGTCAGGTTGCCGGCCATCGCATTCACGCTGTCGGTCAGGTCTTTCCACACGCCGGACACGCCCTTGACCTGCGCCTGGCCGCCCAACTTGCCCTCGGTGCCCACCTCGCGCGCCACCCGTGTCACCTCGCCGGCAAAGCTGTTGAGCTGGTCCACCATGATGTTGATGGTGTCCTTCAGCTGCAGCACTTCGCCTTTCACGTCGACCGTGATCTTGCGCGACAGGTCACCCTTGGCCACCGCCGTCGTCACTTCCGCGATGTTGCGAACCTGGTTGGTCAGGTTGCTTGCCATCGCATTCACGCTGTCGGTCAGGTCCTTCCACACGCCGGCCACACCCTTGACTTCGGCCTGGCCGCCCAGCTTGCCCTCGGTGCCCACTTCGCGCGCCACCCGCGTCACCTCGCCGGCGAAACTGTTGAGCTGGTCCACCATGATGTTGATGGTGTCCTTCAGCTGCAGGATTTCCCCTTTCACGTCGACCGTGATCTTGCGCGACAGGTCACCCTTGGCCACTGCCGTGGTCACTTCCGCGATGTTGCGCACCTGCCCGGTCAGGTTGTTCGCCATCAGGTTCACGTTCTCGGTCAGGTCCTTCCACACGCCGGCCACGTCCGGCACCTTGGCCTGGCCGCCGAGCTTGCCTTCGGTGCCGACCTCTCGCGCCACCCGAGTCACTTCGCCGGCGAAACTGTTGAGCTGGTCCACCATGATGTTGATGGTGTCCTTCAGCTGCAGGATTTCCCCTTTCACGTCGACCGTGATCTTGCGCGACAGATCGCCCTTGGCCACCGCCGTCGTCACCTCCGCGATATTGCGAACCTGCCCGGTAAGGTTGTTCGCCATCAGGTTCACATTGTCGGTCAGGTCCTTCCACACGCCGGACACGCCCTTGACCTGCGCCTGGCCGCCCAGCTTGCCCTCGGTGCCCACTTCACGCGCCACCCGCGTCACCTCGCCGGCAAAACTGTTGAGCTGGTCCACCATGATGTTGATGGTGTCCTTCAGCTGCAGGATTTCCCCTTTCACGTCGACCGTGATCTTGCGCGACAGGTCGCCCTTGGCCACCGCCGTCGTCACTTCCGCGATGTTGCGCACCTGCCCGGTCAGGTTACTCGCCATCAGGTTCACGCTGTCGGTCAGGTCCTTCCACACGCCGGACGCTCCCTTGACCTGTGCCTGGCCGCCCAGCTTGCCCTCGGTGCCCACCTCTCGCACCACCCGAGTCACTTCGCCGGAAAAGCTGTTGAGCTGGTCCAGCATGGTATTGATGGTGTTGGCATTCTTGAGGAATTCGCCTTTCAACGGCCTGCCTTCGATTTCCAGTTCCATATTCTGGGTAAGCACGCCGCGCGCCACGGCGCCGATCACGCGGCCGGCATCGCGCACCGGCTGCACCAGGTTGTCGATCAGGGAATTGATGGCGCTGACTTCAACTCCCCAGGCGCCATCGTTCTTGTCGAAGATCATGCGCTGGCCGAGCTTGCCCTCGGTGCCGACAATCACCGAAACCTGCTCGATGCACGTGGCTAGTTTGGCGTTGGTTGCGGCGATGTCGTTGAAGGCATCGGCAATCTTGCCGTCCATGCCCTCCCAATCCAGCGGCAGGCGCACGCTGAAGTCGCCGTCCCGCATGGCAAGGAGTGCCTGGAGCAAAGCATGTCGGTCAAGCCCCTCTTCTTGGTCCGACCTGCCGCGCTCAAGCACGATCCGATCATGGGCACGCCGATTGTAGGTACGCCGATCCTGATCCACGATTTCTTGCACCACGTCGGTCTCCTTTCAGTTGAGATTGAAGCGTCCTCGTTTCAGCAGTTTCAGCGCCTCGTCGGTAGCGACCGGCTTGCTGAAATAATTGCCCTGCATTTCGTCGCAGCCGTGCTTGATGAGAAATGCCATCTGATCGGCGGTCTCCACTCCCTCGGCGATCACGGTCAGGTTCAGGCTGTGCGCAAGCGTGATGATTGCCATCACGATGGCGGCATCGTCCGGGTCGGTCGCAATATCGCGCACGAAGGCCGCATCGATCTTCAACTTGTCCAAGGGGAAGCGCTTCAGATAGGCGAGCGAAGAGTAACCAGTGCCGAAGTCGTCGATAGAAATAGGCACGCCCAGGTCGCGGATCTTGTGCAAGGCCTGGATCGCCTTGGAGGGATCGGACATCACCGCCGATTCGGTCAGCTCGGCTTCGAGCATTGCCGGGGGGATGCCGGTTTCCCGTAACGCGATTTCGATATCCCGCGCGACGCTTTCCTGCATGAATTGCCGCGCCGACACATTGACGGCCACCGGGCAGCCATTCGTCCCCTGCTCGCGCCAGTGCTGAACCTGCCGGGCCGCTTCCTGCAACGCCCATTTTCCGATCGGCTCGATGCGGCCGGTTTCTTCCGCAATCGGAATGAACTGGCTGGGTGGCATCCATTCGCCGTCGGCCTGCGGCCAGCGGATCAAGGCCTCGAAGCCGCAGATGGCGCCATCGCCCGCACTCACCTTGGGCTGGAAATGCAAGACGAACTCGCCCTGCATAATCGCGCGCTGCAAGGCCCCGCCCACCGCCAGCCGCCGGTTGGCCGCTTCATTCATATGCGCGGTGAAAAAGGAAAACCGTCCACGCCCTTCCTGCTTGGCGTGATACATAGCGGTATCGGCGTTGCGCAGCAGTTCGTCGATGTTCTGCCCGTCGTCCGGAAATATCGCGATGCCGATGCTTGGCGACACGCGCAACTCCTTGCCGCCGATCTGGCAGGGTTCCGCTACCGTGCTCACGATTTTCCCCGCGACCAGCCCTGCATCCCGGACGTCGCTCAGGCCGGCCAGCAGGACCACGAATTCGTCACCGCTGAGCCGTGCCACGGTATCGCCCTCGCGCACGCAACAGCCGAGACGCTCCGCCACTTCCTGCAGCAGGCGGTCGCCGGCGGCATGGCCAAGCGTGTCGTTGACGTCCTTGAAGCGGTCCAGATCGATGAACAGCACCGCCACCGGAGCATGCCGCCGCCCCAGATGTGCGGTAGCCTGCTTCATGCGGTCTTCCAGCAATAGGCGATTCGGCAGGCCGGTCAACGCATCATGGAAGGATTGATGCAGGATATAAGCTTCCATTTCCTTGCGTTCGGTGATGTCGCGCGACACCATCACCACCTGCGCCGCCTTGCCGGACGCGTCACGGACCGGACTGGCCTCGGATTCCAGGTAACGTTCCCCGCCTTCGCGCAACGGTACCCGGTATTGCAAGCGCGTGTGCACGCCACTTGTGAGCAGCTCGTAAAATGCTGCGCGTACTCGCTCGCGATCATCGGCATGCACGATCTCGAAATAGGCGGCGCCGGGACGGACAGTGTTGCCAAAATCCGCGTGATAGGACGGGCTGGCATACACCCACCCGGCATCGGCATCGAGCAGCGCGACGTAGTCGCCCGCATGCTGGACGATCAGCCGCTCGGTATCGCTGTCCGGCGCGAACCTGGAGGCCTGCTGATAAGCGGCAATTTCCGCGCGCAGCGTTTCGTTCAGGCGCGTGACATGCGCGAGCTCCTGTTTCAGGGCCTCATTCTGGTATTCCAGTTCCGCATCCTTGCGCTCCCGTCCGCGGTTTTTCCTGGCGAGATCGATGAACACCTGCGTTTTGGATTTCAGCACCTCCGGTGCCACCGGCATGAAGAGGTAATCGACAGCTCCCAGTTCATACCCGGTGGCACGATCGAGATCGGTGGAACGGTGAGAAGTCAGGAAGATGATCGGGGTGTACTTCGTGCGCGGTCTTTGCCTGATCAGGCGCGCGGTTTCGAAACCATCGATGCCCGTCATCTTCACATCGAGGATGATCACCGCGAAATCCCGCTTGAGCAAGCGCATCAGCGCTTCCTCGCCCGAGCTGGCCGTTTCGATCGACGCATCCAGATCGGTCAGGATGGTGTGGAGGGCAAACAATGACCCGGGATCATCGTTGACCAGTAAGACACTGATCTCATTGGTATAAGTCATGAATAGCCTGGCCTCGCCAAAGGAAATTCAATCTGCTGGTGCCGCGCTCCTGCAACGGCAACGTCAGTTTGCATTCATTTGGTTCGACTCCAGGCGAACATGATCGATCTCCACATGCAGTGCCATCGCTTCACCATGAGGCGGTCTCCGGGGTGCATACGGGAATCAATGTCCCGTATGTGCAAATGAAGCCACTCCGGGCAAACCGGACGGCGAGATTCACCTGCACAGAACGTGTCTAATCGGTAAGACCTTGGACGAGTAAACGCAACCGATGTTCCCCGATTGCCATATCTTTACGTAAATGGAGGAAAAACGAACCGGCGTGCTGCGTCGCACACCACGCCGGGAGAGCGCTCCTTCAATCAGGAGCCTATGCGGACAATGCGGATTTGATCTGCTGCAAAGAACTCGGATCTTCGATCGTCGTCAAATCGCCGGGGTCGCGGCCTTCGCAAATGGCCTGTATCGAACGGCGCAGCAGCTTGCCGGAGCGCGTCTTCGGCAGCAGGCTGACGAAGTGCACGCGCGCCGGACGCGCGACCGCGCCGAGCTGCTTGTCCACGACCGCCATCACTTCCGCCTCCAGCGCCTTCCTGCCTTCCGGCGTCGATGCCGGTTCGGTGTTCTTCAGGATGGCAAATGCCACCGCAACCTGGCCTTTCAGCTTGTCTTCGACGCCGACGACGGCGACTTCGGACACGTTCGGATGGCTGGAAATGCTTTCTTCAATCTCGCGTGTGCCGAGGCGATGGCCGGCGACGTTGATCACGTCATCGGTGCGGCCGAGGATGAAGTAATAGCCGTCCGCATCGCGGATGCCCCAGTCGAAGGTGGAATATACCTGCTGCCTGAAGTTCGACCAGTAGGTCTTGACGAAGCGCTCATCATCGCCGAATACCGTCTGCATGCAGCCCGGCGGAAGCGGCCCCTCGATCACGACCACGCCCTTCTCGTTCGCGCCGCACACCTCGCCCGTCGATTCATTGATCAGCTTGACGTTGTAGCCATACATCGGCACGCCCGGACTGCCCAGCCGCGTCGGCGTGTTCTCGACGCCGCGTGCAACCGACATGATCGGCCAGCCGGTTTCGGTCTGCCAGTAGTTATCGATGATGGGCACGCCGAGTTCGGACGAAATCCACTGCGAGGTCGACTCATCCAGCGGCTCGCCCGCAAGGTAGAGCGCCTTCAGCGAGGACAGGTCGTACTTCTTCATGAATTCCGGCGGCTGCTTCTTCAGCACACGCACCGCGGTCGGCGCGGAGAACATGCGGGTGACCTTGTACTTCTCGACGATGTTCCACCAGATACCGGCATCCGGACGAATCGGCAGGCCTTCGTACATGATGGTAGCCATGCCGGCGATCAGCGGGCCGTACACGATGTAAGAGTGGCCGACCACCCAGCCGATATCGGAGGTCGAGAAATAGGTTTCGCCAGGATTGCCGCAGAACACATACTTCATCGACGCGGCGAGCGCCACAGCATAACCGCCGACATCGCGCTGCACGCCCTTCGGCTTGCCCGTCGTGCCCGAGGTGTAGAGGATGTAGGACATTTCGTTCGACTCGAGCCACTCGACCGGGACCTCCGACTTGAGGTTCTGTTCGCGCAGGGTCGAGTAATCGACGTCACGGCCTGCAACGAGATCCATCGGTACCAGTCCGCGATTGACGAGCAGGACGTGCGCGGGCTTGTACTGCGCGAGATTGATCGCTTCATCCAGCAAAGGCTTGTATGCCACCGCCTTGCCGCCGCGAGAGCCGGCATCGGCAGATACGATGAGCTTCGGCTTCGCATCGTCGATACGGGTAGCCAGGCTGTTGGCTGCGAAACCGCCGAACACTACCGAGTGCACGGCGCCGATACGTGCGCAGGCCAGCATCGCAAATGCCGCTTCCGCAATCATCGGCATGTAGATCAGCACGCGGTCACCCTTGCCTACGCCAAGCGACTGCATCATCGCTGCGGCACGCATCACTTCGGTCTGCAGCTCCTTGAAGGTATAGACCTTCTCGCTGCCCGTCTCGGTGGAGATCGCGATCAAAGCCGGCTTGTCGCCCTGCTTCGCCACCCAGCGGTCCACGGCGTTGTGACAGAGGTTGGTCTTGCCACCGACAAACCATTTCGTGAACGGCGGCTTGCTGTAGTCGAGCACCTGCTTGTAGGGCTCCTTCCAGTCGATGAGCTTGGCTTCGTTGTCCCAGAATGCCTGCGGATTGTCGATGGAATTCTTGTAGAAGTCTGCGAAATTCATGTTGCCCCCGAATCAGATTGGATACGTGCGATGAAGGCTTGCACGTGGAATGATTTTTAGTATGTGCAGTGCGACTTACGGCGCACTTACGATGAGTCGCAACGGACGAAAAAAAAGCGCATTGACGAGAGTGTCTTTGCGCTTTTCTTGACCATGGCCAGCGTTCCTCAGAAGGCGTCGCCGGGAACCCGTACCCAGCCTTCCATCAGGACCCGTGCGCTGCGGCTCATGATGGCCTTTGTCACGCTCCATTCGCCGTCGACCCTCGCTGCTTCCGCGCCGACACGCAAGGTGCCGGAGGGGTGGCCGAAGCGCACCGCGTTGCGTTCTCCGCCGCCGGCGGCAGTGTTGACCAGCGTGCCGGGAATCGCGGCCGCAGTACCGATAGCGACAGCCGCGGTGCCCATCATCGCATGGTGCAGCTTGCCCATGGACAGCGCGCGTACGAGCAGGTCGACGTCGCTTGCGGCAACGGTCTTGCCACTGGAGGATACGTAGTCCTTCGGCTTTGCGACGAAGGCGATCTTCGGCGTGTGCTGGCGTTTGGCAGCTTCATCGACATTCTTGATGAGACCCATGCGCAGTGCGCCGTAGGCTCGGATCGTCTCGAACATTGCCAATGCCTTGGCGTCGCCGTTGATGGCTTCCTGCAGCTCGGTGCCGATGTAACCGATTGCTTCTGCATTCACGAAGATGGTCGGGATGCCGGCATTGATCATCGTCGCCTTCAGCACACCGAGACCCGGCACTTCGAGGTCGTCGACCAGATTGCCTGTCGGGAACATGGAGCCGCCTGCACCTTCTTCCTCGGCTGCCGGGTCCATGAACTCCAGTTGCACTTCAGCAGCCGGGAAGGTCACGCCGTCGAGTTCGAAGTCGCCGGTTTCCTGCACTGCGCCGTTAGTCATCGGCACATGGGCAACGATGGTCTTGCCGATGTTGGCTTGCCAGATGCGGATGGTGACGATGCCGTTTTCCGGGATACGGCTGGCATCGACCAGTCCGTTGCTGATGGCGAACGGGCCGACTGCCGCGGACAAGTTGCCGCAGTTGCCGCTCCAGTCGACGAAAGGTTTGTCGATGGAGACCTGGCCGAACAGGTAGTCGACGTCGTGGTCGGGCCTGCTGCTCTTGGACACGATAACTGTCTTGCTGGTACTCGAGGTGGCACCGCCCATACCGTCGATCTGCTTGCCATAGGGGTCGGGACTGCCGATGACGCGCATCAGCAGCTTGTCACGCGCTTCGCCGGGAACCTGCACGCGTTCGGGCAGGTCCTGCAGGCGGAAGAACACGCCTTTGCTGGTGCCGCCGCGCATGTAGGTGGCGGGGATTTTTATTTGGGGTACGTTGGGCATCAGATGGTTTCCTGAGTATCCGTTAATTCACTGGAGTGTTCCCTCACCCTTGCAGGGGAAGGGTGAGGGTGGGGGTAGTGAAGTTGAAGAATCGTCTGCGTTAATTCAACCTCCGTACCCCCATCCCAACCTTCCCCCTGGAAGGGGGAAGGAGCCTTACGAGGGTTACA
>Ga0196972_1000187_pt1 | contig 47370 bp, 49 predicted proteins | sample S1v_2013CmetaG_FD_148618 | JGI IMG/M metagenome (GOLD analysis project Ga0196972, IMG submission 148618) | Soil microbial communities from Anza Borrego desert, Southern California, United States - S1+v_20-13C | ecosystem: Environmental > Terrestrial > Soil > Desert | place: USA: California...
CGCAAGTTCCAGGCGATCCTGCCGCTGCGCGGCAAGATCCTGAACGTGGAGAAGGCACGCTACGAGAAGCTGCTGTCCAGCGATGCCATCCTGACGCTGATCACCGCCCTGGGCACCGGCATCGGCACCGAGGACTTCAACGCCGACAAGCTGCGTTACCACCGCATCATCATCATGACCGACGCGGACGTGGACGGCGCCCACATCCGCACGCTGCTGCTGACCTTCTTCTACCGGCAGATGCCGGAGCTGGTCGAGCGCGGCCATATCTACATCGCGCAACCGCCGCTGTACAAGGTGAAGGCCGGCAAGGAGGAGCTGTACCTGAAGGACGGCGTGGAGCTTGACGCTTTCCTGCTGCGCGTGGCGCTGAACGGCGCCAGCATCTCCACCGGCGGCGACAAACCGACCATCATCAGCGGCGAGACCCTGGCCGAACTGGCTCGCAAGCACCAAGTGGCCGAACGCGTGATCGACCGGCTGTCCGGCTTCATGGACGTCGAGGCCCTGCGTGCCATCGCCGATGGCGTGCGCCTGAACCTGGACACGGTGGCCGAGGCCGAGGCCTCGGCGCTGGCGCTGCAGGCCAAGTTGCAGGAGATCGACCGCGCCAACAACTCGCCCCTGGCCGAAGTGGCCGGCGAGTTCGATGCCCGCACCGACAAGCCCATCTTGCGCATCAGCCGTCGCCACCACGGCAACGTCAAGAGCAGCGTGATCACGCAGGAGTTCGTGCACGGCGCCGACTACCAGGCCCTGTCCGACGCCGCCGACACCTTCCGCGACCTGCTGCACGAAGGCGCCAAGGTGATGCGCGGCGAGGGCGAGCGCGCCAAGGAGGAAAAGGTGGGCGACTTCCGCGAGGCCATGCAGTGGCTGATCGGCGAAGCCGAACGCACCACCTCACGCCAGCGCTACAAGGGCCTGGGCGAAATGAACCCCGAGCAGCTCTGGGAAACCACCATGGACCCCAGCGTGCGCCGCCTGCTGCGCGTGCAGATCGAGGACGCGATCGAGGCCGACAAGGTGTTCACCATGCTGATGGGCGATGAAGTGGAGCCGCGCAGGGACTTCATCGAGACGAATGCGTTGAGGGCTGCGAATATCGACGTGTAGGCGACAGACAGAGAACCATCGCGCAGCAGGTTTGAGCCGCGTTGGTCTGTCGAGACCCACGGAAGTAAGAGGAACGTTTAAATAGAACGTTCCTTTTTTTTATTGCACTTAGGACGGTGCGGTCGTTGTTGGCTATGGGCAGCGCAGCCGTGTATTGTCCGGCTCCATGCGCTACTGGTGGGTGAACCAAAACCAGACCCTCAAGCACGAGCTTGCAGGCGGTTATCTCTGGTCACCCAAGCGCAACAAGAATGGTGCCCTCAATCCGTTCTATGAGTTCATGAAGGAAGTTGCACCCGGCGACGTGATCTTTTCGTTCTCAGATACGAGGATTCCAGCGATCGGAATCGCTCTATCGAATGCCTACGAGGCGCCAAAGCCGATGGAGTTTGGACAAGTAGGCGCGTACTGGGATTTGATTGGATGGCGGGTGGACGTGCGCTTTGTTCGCCTGAAGGATCCAATCAGGCCGGTCGAGCATATCGATCGATTGCGGCCCTATCTTCCAACCAAGTACTCACCGCTACAGCCGAATGGCAATGGATTGCAGTCGGTCTACTTGACCCGAGTCGGCTCGCTTCTCGCGGGTCAACTAATCGACTTGATTGGTGCAGAGGCGCGTGCAATCACCCAGAGCTGGAGTGCTGAAGATTCGATCACGAGTGCAGTGCTAACCGGACAGGCGCAGTGGGAAGAACACCAGATTGAACAACTGAAGGCGAGCGCTGCAAGTGAAACTGAGAAGAGTGCCCTTGTACTTGCCAGGCGAGGTCAGGGTCTCTTTCGATCGCGCGTCTCCGCAGTGGAAAGACGTTGTCGGGTCACTAAGGTGGACAAGTTGGAGTACCTCCGAGCGAGTCATACCAAACCTTGGCGCGATGCAAGCAACGAGGAGCGATTGGACGGTGAGAATGGCTTCCTTCTGACCCCCGATGTTGATTTGCTCTTCGATCGAGGATTCATTTCCTTCGAGGATTCGGGAAAAGTCCTCGTCTCCCCGGTTGCTGACATGGCGGCCATCGAGCGCATGGGTATCAACAGCGGCATGCTGCAGAACGTTGGAGCGTTCTCAGCTGGGCAGCGGAAGTATCTGGATTTCCATCGCGAGAACATTTTTCTTGAGGCGCGGGTGATTGGCGCCTAGTTCTACGATCGACGCACCGGACTTGAGTCGAACACCCGGTGCGTTCTCCCAAGTCAATCTACTTCTTCGAGTAGATCTCATCAAAGCTCCCCCCATCCGCAAAGTGCACCTTGGTCGCCTGCCCAACCTGCCGAATGCCTGGTCGATGGTGAACAAGTTCAGCTTGGGGAACTGCTTCGAATACTTCGCCTTCGCCTTCGCCTTCGCCCTGGCTGAGGCCGTCGGCCGGTAGAAGTTCTTTCCGGCGATGTCCTGGTCTGCACCGGTGGGATGGCACCATTCGGGCGTGCCGACAACAACTCCGATTCCTTCCGCGCGCACCGGCGCATCGCTCTGGTCCGCCTTCGTCCCCCTGCTGCCGCTCATGCTGGCGGTCTTCGTGGGCTTCTTCCCCATGGGCATGGCCTTCCCGGTGCTGCCGCGCCACGTGTACGACGTGCTGGGCCTAGGCACCTTCTTCGTGGGCGTGGTGATGGGCGCGCAGTACGTCGCCTCCATCCTGGTCGGCCGGAAATGGGCCGGCGAGGTGAGCGACGGACGCGGGCCGAAGGTGGCCGTGCCACTCGGGCTTGCCGGCGTGTGCGGCGTCGGGGCGATGTACTTCATCGCGCTGGCGTTCACCGACCAACCGACGATCTCGTACCTGCTGCTGGTGGCGGCCCGCCTGCTGACCGGCATCGCCGAGCCCTTCATCATCACGGCCGCCCTCAGCTGGGGCATCGCACGGCTCGGACCGCAGCACTCGGGCAAGGTGATCGGCTGGATCGGCATGGCGCTGTTCGGCGCCTATGCGGCCGGTGCGCCCGCCGGTGGCTGGGTGTTCGCTCGCTGGGGCTACGCCGGCATCGCCTGGGCGACGGTGCTGGTGCCGCTGCTGACGCTGGCGATCGTGTCCGGCATCCATGGCGAACGCCCGGCGCGCGTCGAGCGGCCGGCGTTCTACAAGGTGGTGGGCCTGGTCAAGCTGCCGGGGCTGGCGCTGACGCTGTCCTCCTTCGCCTATGCGGCCATCAACGCCTTCGTCGCGCTGCTGTGGGTGGAGCGCGGCTGGGGCAGCGCGGCCCTGGCGTTCACCAGCCTGGGTGCCGGCTTCATCCTCGCCCGGTTGCTGGTGGGACACCTGCCCGACCAGCTCGGTGGCGCCCGGGTGGCAGCCGTGTGCGTGGCGGTCGAAGCCCTTGGCCAGCTGCTGATCTGGTGGGCGCCCAGCGAGCCGCTGGCCTGGGCCGGCGCCGCGCTCACGGGCGGCGGCTATGCGCTGGCGTTCCAGGGCTTCGGCGTGGAGGCGGTGCGCCGTGCGCCTCCCGAGAGCCGTGGCGCGGCCATGGGCGGCTACGTGGCGTTCCAGGACCTGTCGATGGGCCTGGCCGGTCCGCTGGGCGGGCTGCTCGCGCTGCAGGCCGGGCTGTCCTCGGTGTACCTGGCCGGCGCGATCGGCGCGCTGGGCTCGCTGGTGCTGGCGCTGGCGATGCAGCGGTCAGACGCGGGTCGCGCCTGAAGCCTTGCCGGCCGCCTCGGCCGTGCCCACCGATGCCAGCGGCAGCGTGATGCGGAACTGCGAGCCGCGTCCCGGCCCCTCGCTCTCGGCCACGATGCTGCCGCCATGCAGTTCGGCCAGGCCGCGGGTCAGCGCCAGGCCCAGCCCCAGCCCGCCCTGGGTGCGGGCCATGTCCTGGGCGGCCTGGGAAAAAGGGCTGAACAGGCGCTCCAGCAGCTGCTCGTCCATCCCGATGCCGGTGTCGGCCACCGACAGCTGCACCCGCGCGGCCGCGGGGTCCACCCGGATGCGCACGACCACCGTGCCCGGCCCCTGCTGGAAGCGGGCCGCGTTGGTCAGCAGGTTGCCCAGCATCTGGGCCAGCCGCACGGCGTCGCCGTCGACCCAGACCGGCGCGTCGCAGCCCTCCAGCACCATTCGCTGGCCGCTGGCTTCCAGGCTGGCGCGGTAGTCCTCGGCCGTCTGGCAGGTGATGGCGGCCAGGTCGCAGCGCGCCACGCGCAGCGTCAGCTTGTCGCGTGCGATGCGGCTGACGTCCAGCAGGTCGTCGATCAGCCGCGCCATGTGGCCGACCTGGCGGTCCATGATCTCGCGCAGCCGCACCAGCCGCGCATCGCCGGTGTCGGTGCGCTTGAGGATCTCGACCGCGTTGCGCACCGGTGCCAGCGGGTTGCGCAGTTCGTGCGCCAGCATCGCGATGAATTCGTCCTTGCGCCGGTCCGACTCGCGCAGGGCCTGCGTCGCTTCCAGGTGGTCGGTGATGTCGGTGTTGGTGCCGAACCAGCGCACGATGCGGCCGGCGTGGTCGCGCAGCGGGAAGGCGCGGCTGAGGAACCAGCGGTAGCTGCCGTCGTGGCCGCGCAGCGGGAAGGTGTCCTCCCAGGGATCGCCGCTGGCCAGGTGCTGCCGGAACTTGGCGCTGACGCGCGCCAGGTGGTCGGGGTGGACCGATCGCCAGCCCGAGCCGGTCGCCTCCCCGGGCCGGGTGCCGGTGTACTCGTACCAGCGCCGGTTGAACCACTGGCTGGAGCCGTCGCGGTCGATCATCCAGGCCAGCTGCGCGATGTTGTCGGCCAGCGACTGGAACATGGCGGCGTTCTCCAGCAGGGCGTCCTGCGCGGCCTGCGCGACGCGCTCGCTCTCGCGCCTGGCGGCCTCGGCGGCGCGCTGGCGGCTGATGTCGAGCACCGAGGCCAGCACCAGCCCGGACGAGGAGCCCTCCACCGGGTTCAGGCCGATCTGCACCGGGAAGATCGAGCCGTCCTTGCGGCGGCCGTGCAGTTCGCGCTCCGGTCCCATCGGGCGATGCGCCGGCGTGTGGTGGTAGACCTCGCGCAGCCGGGCATGGGCGGCGCGCTCGTCCTGGGGCAGCAGCTCCTCGATCGGCATGCCGACCATCTCCTGGCGCGTGTAGCCGAACTGCCGCTCGGCCTCGCGGTTGACCAGCTCGATGCGCCCCTGCGCGCCGACCACGATCATTCCGCAGGGCGATGCTTCCAGCGTCTCGCGCACGCGCCGTTCGCGCACGGCCAGCTTCTCGCGCGCGGTCAGCAGCTGGTCGTGTTCGACGCGCAGGTCGTCCAGGGCGTGCCGACGCGAGGCGATCAGCCAGCTCGAGAGCAGCCCGCAGCCCACGAAGATGGCGAGCCGCAACTGCTCGACGGGCGGAATCGCCGGCGGCTCCTGCACCCACAGCAGTTCGGCGGCGGCGCAGACCGCGGTGGCAAATGCGCCGGCGCCGAAGCCGGCCAACCAGGCGGCCAGGATGGGGGCGGCCAGCAGCAGGATCAGCGGGGGTTCGTCCTGCAGCAAGGGCCGCAGCGACAGCCGCAGGCCGATGAAGCCGGCGCTCAGGAGCAAGCCAATCGCGAGAGCCCTCAGCGGACGCCCGGGCCCGGATGTGGGAAGGCTGTGCGTTCCGGCCACGGAGACCGATTCTGGCAGTGCCGGCTGCGCCGTGCAGGCACCCAGAGCACAATCCGGTTCCCGACTGTCGAGGAGGTGGGAATGGCGCTGCTGCTGATCGGTCTGGTCCTGTTCCTGGGTGTCCACTCCACGCGCGTGTTCGCCGAGGGCGCGCGCCGGCGCTGGATCGATCGCCTCGGCGAGAAGCCCTACAAGGCGATCTACTCGGTGCTGTCGCTGGCCGGCTTCGTGCTGCTGGTCTGGGGCTACGGACTGGCGCGGCAGGATCCGGTCGTGCTGTGGACCCCGCCGCGGGCCATGAACCACGTCGCGGCGCTGCTGGTGCTGGTCGCCTTCGTGCTGCTGCCGGCCGCCTATGTGCCGCGCAATGCCATCAAGGCCCGGCTGCACCATCCCATGGTGCTCGGCGTGAAGCTGTGGGCGTTCGCGCACCTGCTGGCCAACGGCACGCTGGCCGACGTGCTGCTGTTCGGTTCCTTCCTGCTGTGGGCGGTGCTGAGCTTTCGCGCGGCGCGCCAGCGTGATCGCGCCAACCGCGTCGAGTACGCGGCGGGCACGGTGGCCGGCACGGCCTCGACGATCGTGATCGGCGTGATCGCCTTCCTCGTGTTCGCCTTCTGGGGCCATGCCTGGCTGATCGGCGTGCGGCCGTTCTGAGGCCGTACCGGCCATCGAGCGCATCGGCGCGGGGCGCCGTCTGACAGCCTGCGGATGCGGGCGCTTCCAGAATCGTCCGCAACACGACGGAGCAACTCCATGGACGATCTCAAGGCGCCGCGCCCGCTGGCGGTGGTGACCGGCGCTTCCTCGGGCATCGGCTACCACCTCGCGCTGCTCGCCGCGCAGCATGGCCATGACCTGGTGGTGGCCGCCGACCGGCCGCTGGCGAAGGCGGTTGCCGATTTCAAGGCGGCCGGCGCGCGCCAGGTGCACACGGTGCAGGCCGAGCTGGCCAGCCGGCAGGGCGTGGACCAGCTGGTGCAGGCGCTGCAGGGGCACGAGGTCGACGTGCTGATGGCCAACGCGGGACACGGCCTGGCCGGCCCCTTCCTGGAGCAGGACTTCGGCGACCTGCAGCACGTGATCGACACCAACATCACCGGGACCCTCTACCTGCTGCAGCACGTGGTGCGCGGCATGGTGGCGCGCGGCCGCGGGCGGGTGCTGGTCACCGGGTCGGTGGCGGGCTTCCAGCCCGGGTCCTTCCACGCGGTCTACAACGGCACCAAGGCCTTCGTCGATTCGTTCGCGCACGCGCTGCGCAACGAGATCAAGGGCACCGGGGTCACGGTCAGCCTGCTGATCCCCGGCCCGACCGACACCGACTTCTTCGACCGCGCCCACATGACGGCGACGCGGGCCGGCTCCAGCATGAAGAAGGACGACCCGGCCTACGTCGCGCGGCTCGGCTTCGATGCCATGCTGCAGGGCGAGGCCGACGTGGTGACCGGCTGGCGCAACAAGGTCCAGGTGGCGGCCTCCAAGGTGCTGCCGGCCCAGACGGTGGCGCAGGTGCATCGCAGGATCGCCGAGCCGGAGGGCGGCAAGGAGGAGCACGCCGGCACCACCCACGAACACCCCCGCATGGAGCACAAGCCATGAGCAAGAAGCAGGATTTCCTGCGGCAGGAACAGAGCCGCGCCAAACACCCCGAGTCGGGCATGGTCGGCAGCGCCGCCGCGGTCGAGGAGCAGTCGCGCCGCCGCAGCGTGCAGTCCGTCCGTCCGCAGGACCGGCAGGCGCCGTTGAGCGGCAAGTACGCCAACGACCACAACAAGCAGGGCGACAAGGCACCCACGCAGTCCAACGAGGGCCGGCGCACGCCTCAAAGCCGCCATGACCGCCAGATCACCGCGGGGCCGCAGAACGTCGTCGAAGCCCGCACCGGAGGCAAGGGTGCCGGGCGCGGCCCCCGCGGCGCCGGCTGACCATCGGTTCACGGCAGGACAAACCAGACCCTGGCCCTTGGGCGGCCGGATGGCGCGCCCGAGTGGCTCAGCCCTTCAGCGCCCGCTCCAGGTTGGCCAGCACCCGGCCCCAGCCTTCCTCGGCACGCTCGAGCATCTCGCGCGTTTCCTCGTCCGCCGGTCCCATGTCGTGGCGCAGCGTGAGCTGGCAGCCGTCGCCCTGCGGCTCGATGTCGATGATCACCGCGGTCTCGTGCGACTGGAACTGCGGCAAGCCGAAGGTGAAGGCGATGCGGCGCGGCCGGTCCAGCTGCAGGAAGCGGCCGGTGTGTTCCACGTCGAGATGGCGCGACGGGTCGGCTTCCAGCGGCCGGCGGTCGACGATGGTGAAGCGGCCGTTCACGCCGGGCTCGATGTCGCAGCGGATCACTTCGCCGGCAGGCGGCGTCGCGAACCAGAATTGCCGCGCCATGCGCGGATCCAGCCAGGCGTCGTAGATCGCCTCGGCCGTGCAGTCGAAGGCACGTTGCACGCGCACGATGGTGGAGGTGGCCATGGCTGGGTTTATCGGGGGCCGGGGCCGCCGCGTAAGCCGGAGCGCTTCGCCGGCGCTTGTAGGGCTGGGCCGCCTGCGGCCCGGACAGCCGGGTCCTACGCGTTCTGTGGCCGTCGACGGCTCGTGCCTGCGCAGGGCCGGGCCGACACTGGGCTGCATCGGAAAGCTGCAGGAGAGCGCCATGAAGATGCACCACTCGCCATGGCACTGGGCCGCCGCCGCGGCGGTGCTGGTGGTGGCCTTGCTGACCTTGTCCGACGCGCATGGCCAGAGCACCGGTTCGGCCGCCACCTTCGAAGGCCGGCCCGCGATCGCCGGCGCGCAGTCGGGGCTTGGCGCGATGTCCGGCCCGCCGCAGGGCGGCCTGGGCGCGCAGAGCACCGAAGACCAGGGTGGCGGTCTGCAGTTGCCACGCCGGCGCCCGGGCGAGGACAGCGGCCCGGCCGTTCCGCGCGACCCTGGGCTGGATCGGCCGCCCAGCCCGGACCGCGAACTGCCCAGCACGCCGGATCGCGAACTGGAACCGCGCAAGGATCGCGGCGGGGTGGATGTCGCGCCGCGCCGCGGCGACGGCAGCGGCATCGAGAAGCAGCAGCGTCCGGCCGACAAGGCCGAGCGTGGCATGCGCCGCAGCATCGAGCGGGCGCGCCGGGGTGTCGGGGGGATCGACAGCGTCGAGTGAGGCCGCGCTCCGTCCAGGCCGCGTCAGAGCACCGTCTTCGCCTTGCGCAGGTCGGCCACGAAGGCCTGGAAGCCGGCCTCCCGGTCCTCGGGCAGCAGCCGCAGCAGGGCCGAGGGATGCAGGGTGACCAGCACCTTCAGCCCGTCGGCGCGCTCCAGCCACTGGCCCCGCTCGGCCGTGACCGACACGCTGCGACCCAGCAGCGATCGGGCCGCGGTGGCGCCGAGCGCCACCAGCGCCTTGGGCCGCACCAGCGCGATCTCGTCCTCCAGCCAGTGCCGGCAGGCCGCAGCCTCGCGCTGGCTCGGCGTCTTGTGGATGCGGCGCTTGCCGCGCAGCTCGAACTTGAAGTGCTTGACGGCGTTGGACACGAACACGATGTCGCGCGCCAGGCCGATCGTCTCCAGCGCGCGGTCCAGCAGGCGCCCGGCCGGGCCGACGAAGGGGTGGCCCTGCAGGTCTTCCTGGTTGCCGGGCTGCTCGCCCACCAGCATCAGCGGCGCGTGCAGGCGTCCTTCGCCGTTGACCGACTGGGTGGCGTGCTCACCGATCGGGCATTCGCGGCAGCGCTGGGTGGCGGCCTTGAGCTCGTCCAGTGAGGCGATGCCGTCGCTGGCCAGGGTGTCGGCGGGTTCGGCGGCGACCGGGCGCGGGATCGGGCTGGCCGATGTGGCGGCGCTGCGTGCGGCCATGGTGTCGCTCCTTTCCGGCGCGGGTGCGCCGTCGATCGCGGTGGCGTTCCCGGCTGGCTGGCGGAACACGCGCTGCCATGCTGCCAGCCAGCGCTCGTCGCTGCCTTGGGGCCCGGGGTCGTCGCCGGGCTGGGCGCCGGGGCCGAACAGCAGCCGCTGGCCGTCCCAGTACACCGAGCGCTGCGACGTCAGGATGGCCCAGCGCAGCGTCGGGTAGCGCCGCGCGAACCATGGCGCCAGCGCCTCGACGATGTGGTGGGTCGGCTCGAACCAGGCCAGGTGCAGAGCCTCCTCCGGCGGCGCGCCGGCGGGCACCGCGCGCCAGCGCAGGGTCGTCTTCATCTTGTGCATCTCGCGCCTGACCGACTGCGCCATCTGCTGGGCCTGCAGCATGTCGGCGTCCAGCGCATTGCCGCGCAGCCCGGGTTCGTGCACCAGCCGCCACAGCAGCCGGTACAGCAGGGCGAAGCGCTGCGGATCCTGGTGCAGCACCACGATCTCGACCAGCCGCATGAAGGAGGCCGGCACGATGGCCGCGGCGGCCCGCGGCAGGTCGGGGCGGGGCTCGGCCGCATCGGCGGGCTCGGCGGCCAGGTCGTCGGTGAGGGTGTGCACCGTTTCCCATTGCACGTCCTCCGGCGGCACCTGGTGCGCCAGCAGTTCGCGCGCCTGCCGGCGGAAGCCCGCCAGGTCGGTGTCGCCGGACAGGATCGGCATGGTCATGCCTCCGGCCCTGCAGTGGCGCGCGTATTGGCGGGGGGTTTTCGCGTCACGGCGATGCTCCCTGCCGCTGCGGCCGGCCGATGTGGGCACGGCGCTTGAGCCGGCGCGCGCGCGCCTCCATCACCAGGTACAGCAGGGCGGCGATCACGAGCGGGCCGATGTAGTAGACGGCGCGGTAGCCCAGCAGCGCGGCCAGCAGCGGACCCTCGCCGATGCGGTGGCCCAGCAGCGCGATGAACACGGCCTCGAACACGCCCAGCCCGGCCGGCACGTGCAGCACCACGCCGGCGATCGCACCGACCAGCAGCACCGTCAGCACGTCGGTGTAGGGGAGCTGGCGCTGCAGCAGCACCCAGATGATCCCGGCCATCAGGCTCCAGTTGATGCAGGAGATCGTCATCTGCACCACGGCCATGCGCCACGGCGGCAGGTACAGCTCGTGGCCGCGCCAGTTCCACACGTGGTCGCCCATCTTCCAGCAGGCCAGCAGGTAGCCCAGCGACAACGCCACCAGCCCGGCGCCGATCCATTGCAGCCCGTGGTTGCCCATGTGCCACTCGGGCGGCAGGGCCAACGGGTGCACCAGGAACAGGAAGCCGGCGAGCAGCTTGTAGCCCAGCCAGTTGGTCAGCATGCTCATCGAGACGATGCGGGTGATCACGCCCGTCTTCAGCCCCAGCCGCGAATAGAGCCGGTAGCGGAAGCCGACCCCGCCGACCAGCGAGCCGATGCACAGGTTGAAGGTGTAGCTGATGAAGGTGACCGCCATCACGATGCCGGTGCGCAGCGTGTGGCGCGTGTAGCGCCGACCGATCAGGTCGAAGCAGGCGTACAGCAGGTGGCTCGCCGCGGCGAGCAGGACCGCGGCGGCGAGCGCCGGTGGCGGCAGCTCGCGCAGCGACTGCAGCACGTCGTCCCAGGCGATGTTGCGCCCGTAGCGCCACAGCAGCCAGGCTACCAGCGCGAAGAACAGCAGCGAAGCGCCGCGCCGCACGTGCGGCCACCAGGGACGCTGCCTCAGGCGGGTGCCCTCGCGCGCCGGGTTGCGCACCGGGTGTTTCCGGTGGGGGGGACCGTGCACGCCGTGCGGCGCGTCGAATTCGGCCGTGCGTATCGAGCGCGTGCTCATCGACGCTCCTCCACGATCGTCGGCCCGCCGGCCGTGACCGGGCCGGGCACGGCCGGGATCAGCCGTGGGCGATGGCGCGGTAGCCAGGCGCTGACCGTCGGGTAGATGCGCACCAGGTGGAAGGCGATGAAGCTGCGCACGAGATGCAGCAGCCCGCCCGCGCCTTCCAGCGCTTCCGGCAGCACCTGGCGGCAGCTCTGCCTCAGCAGCGCGTCGAGCCGCTCGTGCAGCTCGGCGTTGAAGGCGCGGTCACGGATGACGACGTTGGCCTCCAGGTTCAGCTGCAGGCTCAGCGGATCCAGGTTGCTGGAGCCGACCGTCGCCCACTCGTCGTCCACCAGCGCGACCTTGCCGTGCAGCGGCCGGTCGCAGTACTCGTAGATGCGCACGCCGGCCTTGAGCAGGTGGCTGTAGAGCGCGCTGGCGCCGACCTTGACGATGGCCATGTCGGGCGTGCCCTGCAGGATCAGCCGCACGTCGACGCCGCGGCGCGCGGCGCGGCGCAGGTCGCGGATCAGGCGGTAGCCGGGGAAGAAGTAGGCGTTGGCGATGAGCACGCGCTCGCGCGCGGCCCGGATCGCGATGCGGTACTGGCGCTCGATGTCGGTGGTGTGCCGGCCGTTGTCGCGCGTCACCAGCATCGCGCGGGCGCTGCCCGCATGCGGCAGCTGCTCGGGCGCCGCGCGCGCCTGCCGGCGCCAGCGCCACCAGCGGCGGGTGGGGTTGTGGCGCGAGCCGGCGGCCAGCGCCGCGTGGGCGAAGCGGTGGATCTCGCCGACCAGCGGGCCGCGCACCTCCACCGAGTAGTCCTGCTTGGCCTGCGGTCCGTAGTCGCCCAGGTGGTCGGCCGAGTAGTTGATGCCGCCGATGAAGGCGACCTCGCCGTCGACCACCACGATCTTGCGGTGCAGCCGGCGCAGCAGGTTGGGGCGCAGGCCGAAGGGCCGGGGGCCGGGATCGAACACGTGCAGCCGCACGCCCGCTTCGCACAGGTCCGCGATGAAGCGCTCCGACAGGTCCGGCGAACCCCAGCCGTCGATGGTGGCGTCCACCTGCACGCCGCGCCGGGCGGCGGCGACCAGCGCCTCGTGCAGCTGCAGGCCGACCTTGTCCTCGAACAGGATGAAGGTCTCCAGCACCACCTCCTTGCGGGCGTTGGCGATGCAGGCGAACACGCGCGGGAAGAACTGCTCGCCGTTCTCCAGCAGGGTGAAGCGGTTGCCGTCGTACCAGCGCGGTTGCATGGGTCCCCTCACAGGTGGATCTCGGCGGCCAGCGGCGCGTGGTCCGACAGGTGCGACCAGGGCCGCCGCGGCAGCACGACCGGCAGGTGGACCGAGGCGTTGCGCACGTAGATGCGGTCCAGGCACAGGATCGGAAAGCGCGAAGGGAAGGTGCGCGCCGGCTCGCCATACGCGTTGACGAACACCTCGCGCAGCCCGATCTCGCGCTCCAGGACGACGTTGGCGCGGCGGCGCCAGTCGTTGAAATCGCCGGCGACGATCAGCGGCGCGTTGTCGGGCACCTCGCTGCGCACCATGTCGCACAGCAGCTCCAGCTGCTGCACGCGATGCGACTCGGCCAGCCCCAGGTGCACGCAGATGGCATGCACGTCGATGGCCTGGCCGGGCAGCCGCAGCACGCAGTGGAGCAGGCCGCGCTTTTCCGGTCCGGGCAGGGACACGTCGTGGTTCTGGTAGCTCACGATGGGGAACTTGGACATCAGCGCATTGCCGTGGTCGCCCTTGGGATAGACCACGTTGCGGCCGTAGGCGTACTGCGGCCAGATGGTGTCGGCCAGGAACTCGTAGTGCGGGCCGTCCGGCCAGTCGACCACCCTGCGGCCGTGCCCTTCGTGCGTGCCCAGCACCTCCTGCAGGAAGACCACGTCGGCGCCCACCTTGCGGACCGCATCGCGCAGCTCCGGCAGGATGAACTTGCGGTTGAAGAAGGTGAATCCCTTGTGGATGTTGACCGTCATCACCGTCAGCGGCGCGGCATTCGCCGGGATCTCTGTCATGGCCGTCGTGCTGGTCTCCCTGCAGCAAACCTTGTACCGGCCCGCTCTGCGGTGGGGTGTAGGACGGCAGGCAGGGAAGGACGCGGCGCACGCTGGGAAAGGGCGTGCGACGCCGCCGGGCGCGGGCCTGCGGCGCTGCGCATTGGCCCACAATGCTGGCTTGCCTCCACCGCGCCTGCCTCCCATGCCGATCGCCGCCCTCCGAGCCGTCCTCGCCAGCGCTGCCTTCCTTGCCACGCTGGCGCCTTCCCCCGCCTGGGCGCAGGAACTGCGGCCGGCCGGGCTGTACGTGCAGGGCGGCGGGGGCGAGTCGGGCCTGCGGGCCGGCAGCCTGGGCCTGGTCTGGCCCTGGCGCTGGAGCCGGCAGGCCGGCGGCGGCGAACTGACCGCCAGCACGGAGCTGTTCGCCAGCCACTGGCGCGCACGCGGCTTCGGCGGCGGCCACCAGGGCTTCACGCAGGTCGGTGTGGTGCCCATGCTGCGCTACCGCTTCGCCGAAGGCCGCTCGCCCTGGTTCGTGGAGGCCGGCATCGGCCTGTCCGTGATCGACCGCCGGTTCGTCACTCCGGCGCGCAACCAGGGGTCGCGCTGGAACTTCAGCGACAACCTCGCGCTGGGCCACAGCTTCGGCCGCGCGGGCGAGCACGAGGTCAGCCTGCGCTGGCAGCACACCTCCAATGCCGGACTGAAAGACCCCAATCCGGGCGTCGACCTGGTCATGCTGCGCTACGCCACCCGCTTCTGACGCAGGCCCACGAAGCGCCGAGGTTCCTGCTCGCGGCGCCGAACCCACCCGTCCTACAGGGGCCGTGACGCGCGTCCGTCACTGCGCACCCGCACCCGGAGCTAAGGTTTCCTCACGCCCCACCTGACTGGGGCGCTGCTTTTTGATCACTCGAGAGGACCACACCATGCAACGAGCCAGGACAACCGCCTCCCTGCTGCTGGCCGGCCTGCTGGCCGCCGGCGGCGCCTATGCCGACCACACACTGGCGCACGGCACGGCCGCGCCCACCAGCGACGTGCCGGTGAACGCCGGTGAAGCGAGCACCGTGACGAACGGGCAGCCGAACATGGCCACCAGCAACGATCCGCTGCTGCAGCACCCGCCGGTGACCAGCGCCACCGATGTCCCGCTGGACAGCGCCTCGGCGCCCGATACCGCCGTCCTCGGCGCGCCGGGTGATGCGCGCGTGATTCCCAACTACAGCGCCACCGTCACCAGCAACATCCCGACCCGCGCCGGCGAGGCCAGCACCATGACCAACGGCGTGCCGAACATGTCGACCCACAACCCGGTGGTGGACGGCACCCGCGTGCTCTATCCGCGCGAGCAGTTGGTCCAGCGCGTCCCGCACGGTGCCGGCGAGGCCAGCACCATGGTGGGCGGCCGCCCGAACGCGAACCCGGACGATCCGATGCTGTACTGAGCGTACCGAACCGGTCGTCACCATGAAAAAAGCCTGCACGGTCCGCCGTGCAGGCTTTTTCGCATGCGGCGCCGCGAGCGGCGCTGCGGCTCAGCCGTGGTGCCGCCCCATGTGGCGGCCGCCGCGCTGGAACATGCGCGCGGTCTCGGCATCGAAGGTCTTCTTCTGCTCGGCACCCAGCTGCGCATAGAAGGCCTTGGTCGCTTCGGCGCGCCGGTCCATCTCGGCGTTGCGCTGCTCGCGCAAAGCGCGCATGTGGTCCAGGCGGTCCGGCGTGCTCATGCCCGCCAGCGCCTGGCGGTCCAGCCGCTGCCGCTGGGCCGGCGGCTGCATGGCATTGGCAAAGCTGGTCCAAGCCGCTTCCTGCTCCGGGGTGACCTGCAGCTTCTGCTTCAGGTCCGCCAGGCGCTGGTTGTGTCGCTCGACCATCCTGGAGCGGTCGAAGCGATGGCTGTGCTTGCCCTCTGCATTCACGGGCGGCTGGGCTTGCGCGACGGCGTTGACGGCGGTGACGCCGGTGACACCGGCCACCAGGGCAGCAGCCAGCACGTGCCTGCGAACGTTCAGTTTCATGGTCTTCCTTCCTTTCCGAAGAGCCTGCGGTCCATCCGCCTCAGGTTGGAAGCAAGTCTCGCGGCCACCTGTAAGTGATCCATGCGTCCAAGGTAGCGAGTATGTAAAGGCTGCCCATCTGACGTGACAGGGGTGCAAGGCCTCGAACGGTTGGGGGGCGCGTCCTACGACAAGACTTCGCCGGCGGCCACAGACGGAACGCTGCGGTGCCACCAGCATGGGCCCATGGATGGCGTACACAGGACCCTGGACCGGGCGCACGCGTGGCAGCTGGCGGCCTTCGTGCTGCTGGCCGCGGCTGCCCTGGTCGCGCAGGGCCAGTCGGCCCAGCCGCAGGAGATCGAGAACGCGCCGCCGCATCCGGTGCCCGGCCTGGTGCTGAGCGACGTCGAGCCGCTGCCGGCCGAGGACCGGGAGAGCACCGGCGCGATCGTGCTGCACGAGTCGCGCGTGCGCGCCCAGCGCGACGCCTTCGAGGCGGCCGAGCGCCGCACCGGCGTCACCTCGGCGATCCGCCACAACGTGGCGCGCGTGCTGGAAGAGGCGCGCGGCTGGGACAACCTGCACGAAGCCGGCGCGGGCCCCGCCCCGGTCGAAGGACCGCCGGCCCCGCCCAGCCAGTAGCGCTCGCTGCTCAGCTGAAGCGGCCGCGGTTGAAGTCCTCGACCGCTTCCAGCAACTGCTCCCGCGTGTTCATCACGAACGGGCCGTACTGCGCGATCGGCTCGCGCAGCGGTGCACCGGCGATCAGCAGCGCGCGCGCCGGTTCGCTTGTGCCCGGCGCCGGTCGCAGCAGCACGCCGTCGCCTTCATTGGCCAGCACCGCCAGTCGGCCGCGCGAGACCACGGTGGCCTGCTCGCCTTCGCCCACCTGCACGCTGCCGCGGTAGACGCAGACGAAGGCGTTGTGGGTGGCGGGCAGCGCCTGCACCAGGCCTTGGGCCGGATCGGTGCCGAAGTGAAGGTCCAGGTACAGCGGCCGGGTGACCTCCCGCTGCACGCTGCCACGCACGCCCTGGCTTTCGCCGGCGATCACGCGCACCGTCACGCCCTCGGCCGTGCGCACTTCCGGGATCTCGGCGCTCTGGATGTCGCGGTACCAGGGCTCGCAGAGCTTGTCGCGCGCGGGCAGGTTCAGCCAGAGCTGGAAGCCTTCCATCACGCCTTCTTCCTGCTCGGGCATCTCGCTGTGCACCAGGCCGCGGCCGGCTGTCATCCACTGGACGCCGCCGTTCTGCAGCAGGCCCTCGTGGCCGCCACTGTCGCGGTGCCGCATGCGGCCGCTGATCATGTAGGTGACCGTCTCGAAGCCGCGGTGCGGATGGTCGGGAAAGCCGGCGCCGTAGTCGTCGGGGTCGTCGCTGGCGAAGTTGTCCAGCATCAGGAAGGGATCGAGGCGGCGCTGCAGGTCCTGCGTCAGCAGGCGGGTGAGCTTGACCCCGGCGCCGTCCTGCGTCGCTTGGCCGGTGACCACGCGCTCGACGCGGCGCGGGTGTTGGACGAGGGTGTTCATCGTTTCCAGATGCGGACGGTTGGCGATTTCTCCAGCTCAGCCGGCGACCAGGGTGGGGTAGTCGGTGTAGCCGGCCGCACCGCCGCCGTAGAAGGTGGCGCGGTCGGGCTGGTTCAGCGGGGCGCCGGTGCGCAGGCGCTCCACCAGGTCGGGATTGGCGATGTAGCTGCGCCCGAACGCCACCAGGTCGGCGCCATGCGCCAGGGCGCGATCGGCAAGGGCGGCGTCGTAGCCGTTGTTGACCATCCAGGCGCCGCGACCGCCCGCATCGCGATAGGCGCGCCGTAGCGCGTCGAAGTCGAACGGGCGATCCGGCAGTTCGCGCGGCCCGCCGGTCGCGCCTTCGATCACGTGCACGTAGGCCAATCCGAGTGGCGCGAGTTGGCGCAGCACGTATTCGAACAGCGGCTGCGGCTCGGGGTCGTGGATGTCGTTGGCCGGCGTGACCGGCGACAGGCGGATGCCGGTGCGCCCCGGCCCGGCGGCCTCCGCCACGGCTTGCATCACCTCGAGCAGCAGGCGGGCGCGGTTCTCGATCGAGCCGCCGTAGGCGTCGTCGCGCTGGTTGGCGTTGCGCTTGAGGAACTGGTCCAGCAGGTAGCCGTTGGCCGCGTGCAACTCGACGCCGTCGAATCCGGCGACGCCGACCGAGTCGCGCGCGGCGCGGCGGAAGTCCTCCACGATGCCGGGCAGCTCCTGTGCCTGCAGCGCGCGCGGCGTCGAGGTCTCGACGAAGCCGACGGCGCCGTCGCGGATCAGGAAGGTCTTGGTCTTGGCCGCGATGGCCGAGGGTCCGACCGGCGCCGCGCCGCCGGGCTGCAGCGCCACGTGCGAGACGCGGCCGACGTGCCACAGCTGGGTGACGATGCAGCCGCCGCGCGCATGCACGGCCTCGGTGACGCGCCGCCAGCCTTCGAGCTGCTCGGGCGCGTACAGCCCCGGAACGTCGGCATAGCCCTGCCCCTGGTGGCTGACGGCGGTGCCCTCGGTGACCAGCAGGCCGGCGCTGGCGCGCTGCGCGTAGTACTCGGCCATCAGCGCGTTGGGGACGGCGCCGGGCGCGCGGTTGCGCGTCAGCGGGGCCATGACGATGCGGTTGCGAAGCGCCAGGTCGCCGGCGCGCACGGGATCGAACAGAGTGGGCATGAAGGGCGGGTCCTTGTTCTTTGGCTTGGAAGCGTAGCGGACCCGGCAAAGGCCCGCGGCTTGCAAGCCGATGCGATCCGTGCCATCGCCGACAATGGCGGCCGAGCAGAACCGATGGCGCCGATTCCCCACATCACCCTCGCCATCGCCCTGTCGCTCGGCGCCGCGGTGTCGCTGGGCATCACGCGCTTCGCCTACGCGCTGCTGCTGCCGCCGATGCGCGCGGACCTGCAGTGGTCGTATGCGCTGGCCGGCGGCATGAACACGGCCAACGCGCTGGGCTACCTGCTGGGGGCGCTGGCCACGCCGTGGCTGATGGCGCGCTTCGGGGCCTCGCGCCTGCTGCTGGTGGGGTCCGTCCTGGCCAGCCTGTTCATGGCCCTGTCCGGTTTCTTCATCGAGGCCACGCCGCTGCTGCTGCAGCGCCTGCTGGCCGGTGTCGCCAGTGCCTTCGTCTTCATCGCCGGCGGGGTGCTGGCCGCCCGGCTGGCCGGCTTGCAGCCGCAGCGGGGCGGGCTGCTGCTCGGGCTCTATTACGGTGGCACCGGGCTGGGGATCACGCTGTCGGCGCTGCTGGTGCCGGTGGTGCTGGAGGCGGCCGCAACCGTTGCGCACGGCTGGGCCTGGGCCTGGTGGGTGCTGGCGCTGGCCTGCGTCGTCGGCACGCTGGTGCTGTCATGGCCGGCGCGCGTGCTGGCGGGCGCCGGGCCGGGCGCGAGTTCGGCGCACGCCGATGCCGGTGCGCGGCCGTTCGCGTGGCGCGACTTCGGGCCCGGGCTGGCCGGCTACAGCCTGTTCGGGGTCGGCTACATCGGCTACATGACCTTCGTAATCGCGCTGCTGCGCGAGCAGGGCGCGGGTCCTGGCCGGGTGACGCTGTTCTACGCGCTGCTGGGCGTGGCGGTGATCGCGTCCTCGCGCCTGTGGGCCGGCCTGCTGGATCGCTACCACGGCGGCCAGCCGCTGGCGCTGCTCAATGGCCTGCTGGGGGTGGCGACGGTGATGCCGGCCCTGACGTCCGCCTGGCCGCTGGTGCTGGCCTCGGGACTGCTGTTCGGCGGGGTGTTCCTGTCGGTGGTGGCCTCGACCACCGCGCTGGTGCGGCACAACCTGGCGGCGGCGCACTGGGCCAGCGGGATCAGCGCCTTCACGATCGTGTTCGCCGCGGGGCAGATCGTGGGCCCGACCGTGGTCGGCTGGATCGCCGACGGGCCGGGCGGACTGGCGCGCGGCCTGCTGTATTCGGCCGGCGCGCTGTGGGTGGGGGCGCTGCTGGCGTGGCGCCAGCAGCCGCTGCCCCGCCCGGCGACTACTTGAGCAGGCCCTCGGCCTTCATCGCTTCCTGCACGGCCGGACGGGCCGCCATGCGCTCGCGCCAGGCGAGCAGGTGCTTGTACGCGGTCAGGTCCAGGTTCATCGGCTTGGCCCAGTTGGTGACCACGAACAGGTAGGCGTCGGCCACGCTGAACGAATCGCCCATCAGGTACTGCTTGCCTTCCAGCTGGCCATCGACCCACTGCAGGCGGCCGGCGATGCGGTCGCGGAAGATCTGCTTGCCTTCCTCCGGCATGGCCGGCATGAACAGCGGCGTGAAGGACTTGTGGACCTCGGTGCCGATGAAGGTCAGCCACTCCTGCAGCCGGTAGCGCGGGAGCGTGCCGTTGGCCGGCGCCAGGTTCCTGGTCGGCACCTGGTCGGCGACGTACTGCACGATGGCCGGGCCTTCGCGCAGGCGGGTGCCGTCATCGAGTTCCAGCAGCGGCACGTAGCCGAGCGGGTTGATGCCGTAGTAGTCGGTGCCGTCCTGCAGCTTGTGCGACTTGGTGCTGGCCAGCACCAGCTCGAAGGCGAGGCCGGCTTCGCGCAGCACGATGTGGGGCGAGAGGGAGCATGCGCCGGGTGAGTAATAAAGCTTCATGTTGGAAAAATGCAGTCGGAAATCGGGAAGTGGGGATGCTAGCCCGGCCACGGATTCCTTGCTGCGGCAGGCCTTGCGACAATCCGCACATGCGAGCTGGGATGAAGTGGTTGCTGGGCCTCGCGCTCGGCCTGGTGCTGCTGGTGGCGGTGGCGCTGTTCGGGCTGTGGCGCTGGGCCTCCAGCGACGATTTCCGCCAGCGGGCGCAGCAGCAGGCCTCGCAGGCGCTGGGCGTTACGGTGCAACTGGGGGGCATCGACATCGCCGTGTGGCCGCTGCCCTCGGTGGCGGTGCAGGACGTGCGCGTGCAGACCCGGCCGGCGCTCACGCTGGAGCGCGTCGAGGCGCGCCCGGTCTGGTCCTCGCTGCTGGCCGGCCAGCCGGCGCTGGACGCGCTGGTGGTGCGCAACGCGGTGCTGCCGCAGCAGGGGCTGGTGGCCCTGGCCACGCGCTTGCAGAAGCAGGATCCCTCGGGCGGCGCCAAGCCGGCGGCCGATGCCGCGGGCCCCATGCTGCCGCGGCGCATCGTGCTGGATCATGTGACCTGGGTCGATGCCAAGTCGCAGCGGCTGACGGTCGATGCCGAGGTGGCGTTCGAGAGCGAGCCGCTGCCGCGCTCGCTGCGCGTGGACGTGGTGGCGGGCCGCTTTGCCGGCGCCAAGGCGCGCCTGCAGCGCGAGGCCGAGGCCTGGCAGCTGCGGGCGGACATCGGCGGCGGCACCATCAGCGGGCCCTTGCGCCTGCAGTCGCAGCGCAGCGGCGCCTGGCGGCTGTCGGGCGAACTGGCCACCAACGGCGTCGAGGTGTCGGCGCTCACGGCGCCCAGCCGCACCCTCACGGGCAAGCTGGAGGCACGCACCACGCTGCAGGCGGACTTCCGCGATCCCGCCGCGCTGGCCGACGCGCTGCGCAGCCAGACCCGCTTCACCGTGCGTAACGCGGTGCTGCAGGGCGTGGACCTGGCGCAGGCGGTGCGCACGCTGGGCGTCAGCCGCAGCGGCCAGACGGCGCTGGACACGCTGACCGGGCAGGTGGCCACGCAGGGCCGCGTGGTGCAGCTGACCAATCTGGTCGCCAACTCCGGCCTGCTCTCGGCCACCGGCCACGTGACGCTGGCGGCCGACCGCTCGCTGAACGGCCGGGTGAACGCCCAGCTGACGGCCGGGCCACTGGGCTCCGTCGCCGGAGTGCCGCTGCAGGTGGCGGGTACGCTGGACCAGCCCTCGGTCACGCCGGCGGGCGTGTCGCTGCCCGGCGCGTCGGCGGCTTCGCAGTTGGGCGAGAAGGTCGAGAAGGGCCTGCGCGGGCTGTTCGGGCGCTGATCGCGCGGGCGCGGCGGGCCTAGTCCCGGTACGAGGGGTCGGTGCGATCGAGCTTGCGCAGCAGCGCGGGCCAGGCGATCTGCGCGCCCTGGCCGGCGGTCGCCGTCTTCATCACCTGCGCCATGCCCTGCAGGATGGCGGGGTTCACCTGCACCAGCTCGCCGCCGGCCTGCGCGTCGATCTGGATGCGGCAGGTGTTCTCGAAGATGTACATCGAGAGGAAGGCGTCGGGCACGGTCGGCCCGACGACCAGCAGCCCGTGGTTGCGCAGCATCAGGAAGTTGCGCTCGCCCAGGTCCGCCACCAGCCGCGGCTTCTCGTCGTCGCGCAGCGCCACGCCTTCGTAGTCGTGGTAGGCGAGCGAGGCCAGCACGAAGGTGCTCTGCTGGCTGATGGGCAGCACGCCGCACTTCTGCGCGCTGACCGCGACGCCCGCGCGGCTGTGCGTGTGCAGCACGCAGCCGACGTCGGCGCGCGCGTCGTGGATGCAGCTGTGGATGGTGAAGCCGGCCGGGTTGACGGGGAAGGGCGAGTCGATCACCTTGCGGCACTGCCGATCGACCTTGACCAGCGAGGAGGCGGTGATCTCGTCGAACATCAGCCCGTAGGGGTTGATCAGGAAGTGGTGATCGGGGCCGGGCACGCGGGCGCTGATGTGGGTGAAGACGAGGTCGCTCCAGCCGTACAGCGCGACCAGGCGGTAGCAGGCGGCAAGCTGCACGCGCAGCGCCCATTCCTCGGCGCTGACGACTTCCTTCATGGACGCGATGTTCATGGCGGCTCCTTGGCGTGTGGCCAGCGGATTGTTCATCCGATCGGCGCCGGCTGCCTGTCGGCCAAGGGACAGGGCGCGTCGCTCAGGCGGTCAGCGCTTCCAGCCGGCGCAGGTAGTGCAGGGCGTGCTCGCGCGTGTCGCCGCACATCTCGGCCTGCGGGCGCAAGCTGCTGCACACGGCCGGGCGGCTGGGGTGGCCGAACAGCTTGCAGCGGTCCTCGCCGTCCAGCTGCACGCAGCGCATGCCCGCCGGCTTGCCGGCGGGCATGCCCGGGATCGGGCTGCTGATCGATGGCGCTATGCAGCAGGCGGCGCAGTGCGGTCGGCATTCCATGGCCGGATGTCCGTCAGGGCGCGTGCAGCCGGGCCGCGGCCCAGAGCACTTGGTCGAGCACGGCCTGTACGCGTTGGCGCGCTGCCGCGTCGACCAGTTCGCCATCGGCGTCGAAGGCCTCGGCAGCACGGCCGAGGGCGAAGTGCTCGGGCGCCAGCCAGCACCGCAGGGTGAGCAGCAGCGGCGCCAGGTGGCTCTGCGAGCGCAGGCCACCGAGGGCGCCGGGCGAGGCGCTGAGCATGCCCACCACCTTGCCGCGCGTGGCACGCAAGTCGTCATTCCAGACCGGGTCCGCCTTCACCGGGCTGGAGATCCAGTCCAGCGTGTTCTTCAGCAGGGCCGGGTAGCTGGCGTTGTATTCCGGCGCGCAGATGATCCAGGCCGGATGCTCGAAGGCGATCTGCTTCAGGCGCATCACGTCGGCCGGCGTGCCGCGCGCCTCGAGGTCGGCGTTGTACAGGGGGACGTCGAAGTCGGCCAGTTCGATGTGGCTGACCTCGGCACCCTGCTGGCGGGCCATGCGGGCGACCACGGCCGCGAGGCGGCGGTTGTACGACTGCTGCCGGGTACTGCCGGCGAAGACGAGAAGGCGCATCCCGGGATTGCACCACATCCATGCGGGCCGCACGGCCAGTGAGCGCTTGCTGCCGCGCGAATCCCGCCCCGACCGTAAAATCAGGGCCTTCCCCTGCGACCGCTGCGCCCCGGAACCGGCGCCTCCCCATGCTTTATCCCGAAGAGTTCGACGTCCTCGTCGTCGGCGGCGGCCACGCCGGTACCGAAGCCGCGCTGGCGGCCGCCCGCATGGGCTGCAAGACCCTGCTGCTGACCCACAACATCGAGACCCTGGGCCAGATGAGCTGCAACCCCTCGATCGGGGGCATCGGCAAGGGCCACCTGGTCAAGGAGGTGGACGCACTGGGCGGCGCCATGGCCATCGCCACCGACGAGGCCGGCATCCAGTTCCGCATCCTCAACAGCTCCAAGGGGCCGGCCGTGCGCGCCACCCGGGCCCAGGCCGACCGCATCCTCTACAAGGCGGCGATCCGCCGCCGGCTGGAGAACCAGCCCAACCTCACGCTGTTCCAGCAGGCGGTGGACGACCTGATGGTGGAGGGCGACCGGGTCGTGGGCGCCGTCACCCAGGTCGGCATCCGGTTCCGCTCGCGCACGGTGGTGCTGACCGCCGGCACCTTCCTGGACGGCAAGATCCACGTCGGCCTGGACAACTACGCGGCCGGCCGGGCGGGCGATCCGCCGGCGGTGTCGCTGTCGGCCCGGCTCAAGGAGCTCAAGCTGCCGCAGGGGCGGCTGAAGACCGGCACGCCACCACGCATCGACGGCCGCACCATCGACTTCTCCCGCTGCGAGGAGCAGCCCGGCGACCTGGACCCGCTGCCGGTGTTCAGCTTCATGGGCAACGCCGCCATGCACCCGCGCCAGGTGCCGTGCTGGATCACTCACACCAACGAGCGCACCCACGAGATCATCCGCTCCGGCTTCGACCGCAGCCCGATGTTCACCGGCAAGATCGAAGGGGTGGGGCCGCGCTACTGCCCGAGCGTGGAGGACAAGATCAACCGCTTCGCCGGCAAGGACAGCCACCAGGTGTTCCTGGAGCCGGAGGGACTGACGACCAACGAGTTCTACCCGAACGGGATCTCGACCAGCCTGCCGTTCGACATCCAGTACGCGCTGGTGCGTACCCTGCCGGGGCTGGAGAACGCCCACATCCTGCGGCCGGGCTATGCGATCGAGTACGACTACTTCGACCCGCGTTCGCTCAAGGCCAGCTTCGAGACCCGCCAGATCGCCGGCCTGTTCTTTGCCGGCCAGATCAACGGCACCACCGGCTACGAGGAGGCGGCCGCCCAGGGGCTGTTCGCCGGCATCAATGCGGCGCTGCAGTGCCAGGGCCGCGAAGCCTGGCTGCCGCGCCGGGACGAGGCCTACCTGGGCGTGCTGGTGGACGACCTGATCACCAAGGGCGTAACCGAGCCCTACCGCATGTTCACCAGCCGGGCCGAGTTCCGGCTGCAGCTGCGCGAGGACAACGCCGACATGCGGCTGACCGAGACCGGGCGGCGGCTGGGCCTGGTCCCGGATGACCGCTGGGATGCCTTCTGCCGCAAGCGCGACGCTGTTTCACGTGAAACAGAGCGGTTGCGCGCCACCTGGGTCAGCCCCCGCAACCTCCCGGCTGCCGAGTCGGAGCGGGTGCTGGGCAAGGCGATCGAGCACGAGCACAACCTGGCCGACCTGCTGCGGCGCCCCGGCGTCGCCTACGAGGCGCTGATGTCGCTGGAGGGTGGTCGTCATGCCAGCCCGGCTGTTTCACGTGAAACACTGGGCGAGCTGTACGAGCCGGTGGTGGAGCAGCTGGAGATCGGTGCAAAGTACGCGGGCTACATCGAGCGCCAGAAGGACGAGGTCGAGCGCGCCGCCCACTACGAGAACCTGCGTTTGCCGCCCGAGCTGGACTACATGCAGGTGACGGCGCTGTCGATCGAGGTCCGCCAGAAGCTCACCAAGCACCGGCCCGAGACCCTCGGCATGGCCTCGCGGATCTCGGGCGTAACGCCGGCGGCCATCTCGCTGCTGCTGATTCACCTGAAGAAGAACCGCTTCGCGGGATTCGCCGACGCCGCCAACCAGTCCAAGCAGGCGGCATGAGCTTGCGCGCAGATCTGGATGCCGGGCTGGCAGCGCTGGGCCTGCAGCTGCAACCGGAGCAGGTGGAGCGGCTGCTCGGCTACCTGGACCTGCTGGGCAAGTGGAGCAAGGTCTACAACCTGACCGCCGTGCGTGAGCCCGGGGAGATGCTCACCCACCACCTGCTGGACAGCCTGGCCGTGGTCGCGCCGCTTCGCCGGCAAGCGGGGGAGGCGGGCCGCCTGCTGGACGTCGGCTCGGGCGCCGGCCTTCCGGGCGCGGTGCTGGCGATCTGCTGCCCCGGCTGGCAAGTGGATTGCCTGGACGCGGTCGGCAAGAAGGCGGCCTTCGTCCAGCAGGTGGCCGGCGCGCTGGGCCTGCCCAACCTGCGCGGCATCCATGCCCGGGTCGAGGCCGTGCAGGACCGCTACGACGTCGTCAGCTCGCGCGCCTTCGCTTCGCTGGCCGATTTCGTCGGCGGCTCGCGCCAGGCGCTGGCGGGGCAGGGCATCTGGATGGCGATGAAGGGCAAGCACCCGCAGGCGGAGATCGATGCGCTGCCCGCCGGGGTGGACGTGTTTCACGTGGAACAGTTGGCCGTCCCGGGGCTGGATGCCGAGCGCTGCATCGTCTGGATGCGTCCGGTCGGCACGCGCGGCTGACTTACACTCGCCGCTGCACAGGCAAAACCGGGGGATTCATGTTCGGGGTCACGGACTACGGCGCATTCGTCGTCGCCATCATCGTCTTCCTGGCCATCCCCGGTCCCGGCAACCTGGCGCTGATCACCTCCACCGGCAAGGGTGGCGTCCCCGGCGGGCTGGCCGCCACGCTGGGCATCATCGCCGGCGACCAGGTCCTGATGTGGGCGGCGGTGGCCGGCGTCGCCGCGCTGCTGCTGGCCTATCCGGCCGCCTTCCATGCCGTGCAGTGGCTGGGCGCGGCCTACCTGGCTTTGCTGGGCCTGAAGATGCTGCTGGCCAAGCCGGGGGCGGCGCCCATCCTGACTATCCATACCGGCCACTACTTCCGGCAGGCCGCGCTGATCACCCTGCTCAACCCCAAGGCCATCGTCTTCTACATGGCCTTCTTCCCGCTGTTCGTCGACCCCCAGCGCCACCAGGGGCTGCTGACCTTCGCCGTGATGGCCGCCACCATCGCGGCGCTGACCTTCGCCTATGGCCTGGTCGCCGTGCTGCTGACCCACTTCCTGGCCGCCCGCCTGCGCGCCAACCCGGTCATCGGCCGGACCCTGGAAAAGGTGGCCGGGCTGTTCCTGCTCGGCTTCGGCGTCAAGCTGGCCATCTCCCGGTAAAGCGCGATGGCCCGGATTTTCTGCATCGCCAACCAGAAGGGTGGGGTCGGCAAGACCACCACCACCGTCAACCTCGCGGCCGGCCTGGCCAAGGTCGGCCAGCGCGTGCTCATGGTCGACCTGGACCCGCAGGGCAACGCCACCATGGGCTCGGGCGTGGACAAGCGCAAGCTCGAACACAGCGTCTACGACGTGCTGCTGGAGTCGGCCACCATCGCCGAGGCCCGCGTGCACAGCGACAAGTGCGGCTACGACGTGCTGGGTGCCAACCGTGAACTGGCCGGCGCCGAGGTGGAACTGGTGGACGTCGAGCGGCGCGAGCGCCGCCTGCGCGAGGCGCTGGCCCAGGTGCAGGGCGAGTACGACTTCGTATTGATCGACTGCCCGCCCTCGCTGTCCATGCTCACCCTCAACGGCCTGTGCGCCGCCCACGGGGTGATCGTGCCCATGCAGTGCGAGTACTTCGCGCTCGAGGGCCTGACCGACCTGGTCAACACCATCAAGCAGGTGCACGCCAACCTGAACAAGGACCTGCAGATCATCGGCCTGCTGCGCGTGATGTTCGATCCGCGCATCACGCTGCAGCAGCAGGTGAGCGAGCAGCTCAAGGCGCACTTCAAGGAGAAGGTGTTCGACACCGTGATCCCGCGCAACGTGCGGCTGGCCGAGGCGCCCAGCTACGGACTGCCCGGCGTGGTGTTCGATCCCTCGGCCCGCGGCAGCCAGGCCTTCGTCGACTTCGCGAACGAGATGGTCGAACGGGTGCGGAGGATGTGATGGCCGGAAAGCTGCATCCGTTCTTGGTCTGTTGCTCCGAATTCGATAGCTGATGAAGACCGCGGACGTCCTGCTGCTGCCCGGCTGGGAGAACAGCGGCCCGCAGCACTGGCAGTCGCTGTGGGAAGCGCAGCACGGCTACCTGCGCGTGGAGCAGCACGACTGGATGCGGCCGCTGCGCGGCGACTGGATCGCCCGGCTGGAGGAGGTGCTGCTCGCGCGCGGGCAACCGGCGGTGCTGGCGGCGCACAGCCTGGGCTGCATCCTGGTGGCGGCCTGGGCCTCGGTATCGCGCCACACGGACCGGGTGAAGGCCGCCCTGCTGGTGGCGCCCGGCGACACCGAGCGGCTGGAGATCCGCGAGCAACTCTCGAGCTGGGCCCCGATCGCCCGCCGGCCGCTGCCATTCCCGAGCGTGCTGGTGGCCAGCCGCAACGACCCCTTCTGCACCTTCGAGCGCGCCGGCGAGCTGGCGCAGGCCTGGGGCAGCCGCGTGGTCGATCTCGGCGCCGCCGGCCACGTCAATGCCGATTCCGGACTGGGCAGCTGGCCGCAAGGCCATGCGCTGCTGCAGGACCTGATCCAACTCTAGGAACACACAACCATGGCGACCAAGAAACCCAAGGGACTGGGCCGCGGCCTGGAAGCCCTGCTCGGCCCCTCCACCGGCGAGGCGGGCGCCGACGCGCCCGCCACCAACCCCGGCCTGCCGGCCTCGCTGCTGCTGGCCGACATGGTGCCCGGCACCTACCAGCCGCGCACCCGCATGGACGAAGGCGCGCTGTACGAACTGGCCGAGAGCATCAAGGCGCAGGGCATCATGCAGCCGATCCTGGTGCGCAAGCTGGCCAACGGTGCGCAGGCGGGCAAGTACGAAATCATCGCCGGCGAGCGCCGCTTCCGTGCGGCGCGGCTGGCCGGCCTGGACAGCGTGCCGGTGCTGGTGCGCGACGTGCCCGACGAAGCGGCCGCCGCCATGGCGCTGATCGAGAACATCCAGCGCGAGGACCTGAATCCGCTCGAGGAGGCGCAGGGCCTGCAGCGGCTGGTCCGCGACTTCGGCCTGACGCACGAGCAGGCGGCGCAGGCCGTGGGCCGATCGCGCAGCGCCGCGTCCAACCTGCTGCGGCTGCTGAACCTGGCCGACCCGGTGCAGACCATGCTGATGGCCGGCGACCTCGACATGGGCCACGCGCGCGCGCTGCTGGCGCTGGAGCGGGCGGCCCAGATCACGGCAGCCAACCAGATCACCGCGCGCAAGCTGTCGGTGCGCGAGGCCGAGTCGCTGGTCAAGAAGATCGGCGCCGAGTTCCAGCTCACCTCGCCCAAGCCGAAGAAGGAGAAGTCGCGCGACCTGCGCCGGCTGGAGGAGGAGCTGTCGGACCTGCTCACGGCCGAGGTCGAGATCCGGGTGAAGAAGCGGGTCAAGCGCGCCGGGCGCACCGAGGAGGCCGGCGAGCTGGCGATCCGCTTCGGCTCGCTGGACGAACTCAACGGCCTGATCGAACGCCTGCGCGCGGGCTGACGCCGCATTTCCCGCTCGGCAAACGGCTGGGCTGCCGGCACAATCGGGGCCTTTAACAATTGGTCACGTGCGCCGGGGGTCGGCGCGCACCTCATCCTTCAGGAGTCCCGACGATGCGTACCCGTTCCCTGCTTGGCGCCGGCCTGCTGGCCGCGCTGTCCCCGTTCGTGCTGGCCCAGACGCTGGGCGGCGCCAGCGGCCCGGCCGGCGACGCCACCAAGGTGGAGAAGTGCGATGCGCCCAAGGGCACGCTGGCCGTGGTCGAGCCGCAGGACGCGGTGCTGCAGTCGCTGCAGTCCATGGGGCTGGGTTCGCCCACCGGGATGATCCGGCTGATCATCCAGCAGTCCAACTGCTTCCAGATCGTCGAGCGCGGGGCCGGCTTCCAGAACGTGATGCAGGAGCGCGCGCTGGCCGCCGGCGGCCAGCTGCAGGCCGGCCAGAACATGGGGCAGGGCCAGCTGGTGGCGGCCGACTTCGTGGTCACCCCCAGCGTGGTGTTCTCCAACCCCAACGCGGGTGGCTTCGGCGGCGGCCTGCTGGGTGGCCTGGGCGGCAAGCTGGGCGTGGTGGGCGCGATCGCCGGCGGGCTGAAGTTCAAGGAAGCCCAGACCTCCATGATGATGTCCGACACCCGCTCGGGCCTGCAGGTGGCCGCGGCCCAGGGCAGCGCCCAGCAGACCGATTTCGCGCTCGGCGGCGCCCTGTTCGGCGGTGGCGGCGGTGCGGCGCTGGGCGGCTATGGCAACACGGCCGAAGGCAAGATCGTCGCCGCCTCCTTCCTCGACAACTGGAACCAGATCGTGGTCCAGGTGCGCAACAACCCGCAGCTGGTGCAGGCCAAGGCCGCCCCGGCCTCGCAGGCGAATGCCGCCGCCAGCGTCAAGGCCGGCGCCGGCGCGGCCGGTGACGTGTACGTGCCCAAGATCGCTGGCGTGAAGGTCTACCGCGGCGCGAACGAGGGCGCCGAGCTCATGACCCTGGGCAAGACCGACGAGATGATCTTCGAGGGCGAGGAGCAGGGCGGCTTCATGAAGATGGCCACGCCCAAGGGCTCGGGCTGGGTCAAGGCGATCTTCGTCCGCAAACAATAGTCACTTCCAAATCGCTGCGCGATTCGGAAGTGGCCTGGTCAGTTGAGCGAAGACCGGCGGAGCCGGATCTTCGCTCAAGGGGTGTCCGCGCTGCATGTTATTCCGCGCGGACGAATGAGGACCCGAGCGTGGGCCTTGGCTAAAGCGAGAAGATCTTCCCGGGGTTCAGGATGTTCTTCGGGTCGAGCGCGCGCTTGATGGTGCGCATCATGTCGACCGTGCCGGCGCCGGCCTCGTCGACCAAAAAGCCCATCTTGTGCAGGCCCACGCCGTGTTCGCCGGTGCAGGTGCCGCCCAGCGCCAGGGCGCGCGCCACCAGCTTGTGATTGAGCTCCTCGGCGACCTGGCGCTCGCGCGGGTCGTCCGGATCCAGCAGGTAGCCGAAGTGGAAGTTGCCGTCGCCCACGTGGCCGACCAGGAAGTAGGGCAGGCCGCCGGCGTCGGCCTCGGCCACCGAGTCCAGCAGGCAGTCGGCCAGCCGCGAGATCGGCACGCAGGTGTCGGTGGAGATGGCACGGCAGCCCGGGCGTGACTGGATGGCGGCGAAGTAGGCGTTGTGCCGCGCGGTCCAAAGGCGGGTGCGCTCCTCCGGCGTGGTGGCCCACTCGAAGGCATTGCCGCCATGTTCGCCGGCGATCTCCTGCACCGTCTCGGCCTGCTCCTTCACGCTGGCCGGCGAGCCGTGGAACTCCATCAGCAGCATGGGCTCCTCGCGCAGCGACAGCTTGCTGTGCTTGTTCACCATGCGCACCGTGTTGGCGTCGATCAGTTCCACGCGCGCGATCGGCACGCCGAGCTGGATCACCTGAATGACGGTGCGCACGGCCGCCTCGATGCTGGGGAAGGAGCACACCGCCGCCGAGATCGCCTCCGGGATGGGGTACAGCCGCAGCGTGACCTCGGTGATGATGCCCAGCGTGCCTTCGCTGCCCACCATCAGGCGCGTGAGGTCGTAGCCCGCGGCCGACTTGCGGGCGCGCGTGCCGGTGCGGATCGTCTCGCCGCTGGCGGTCACGACTTCCAGCGCCAGCACGTTCTCGCGCATGGTCCCGTAGCGGACGGCGTTGGTGCCCGAGGCGCGCGTCGCGCTCATGCCGCCGATGGTCGCGTCGGCGCCGGGGTCGATCGGGAAGAACAGCCCGGTGCTCTTGATTTCCTCGTTCAGCTGCTTGCGCGTGACGCCGGCCTGCACGGTGACCGTCAGGTCCTCGGCATTGACCGCCAGCACCTTGTTCATGCGCGACACGTCGATGCTGATGCCGCCCTGCACCGCCAGCAGGTGGCCCTCCAGCGAGGAGCCGACCCCGAAGGGGATCACCGGCACCTCCTGCTGCGCCGCCAGCGCGACCGCGTCGGCCACGTCTTGCGTGCTTTCCGCGAACACCACGGCCGCCGGCGGCGGCACCTGAAAGGACGACTCGTCGCGGCCGTGCTGCTCGCGGATGGCCGCGGCCGTGGAGCACTGGGCGCCGAAGCGCTGCGCGAGCGCATCCAGCAGCGCCTGCGGCACCGGGCGCGGGTGGAATTCGGGGACGAGGTGGGACACGGCGGTCGGCGCGTTCATGGCGGGTCTCCTGGACAGCGGCCAGTTTACGCGGCTGCGGCGCCGTTCACTGCAGGCTGTCGCTGTACTCCGAGCGCGAGACCACCCCGTCGCGGTTGCGGTCCATGTCCTCGAAGGTCATGGTGACCACGGGCAGCCGCAGCGCCTCGGCCCGGCTGAGCAGGCCATCTGCGTCGCCGTCCGCCTGCAGGAAGAACTGTGCGATCTGCAGCGCGGTGAGCGGTCCCTGCACCGCCACGGTGGCTTGCGGCGAGACCGAGGGCGTGCCGCCGGTCAGCCCGCCCGCGTAACCGCCGCCGGCGGACGGCTGCGCCGGGACCACCACCACGCCACCGACGCCGGTAGTCGCAGCGCCCGCATTGACGGTGCCGGTCGCATCGGCCCCCGGTATCGCCGTGGTGCCGGGCACGACGCCGGCGGTTCCCGGCACGGCCGGCGCCGGTGCGCCGGGAATGATCACCACGCCGCGCGTGCTGCCCGGGGCCACGGGCACGGTGCTGGGAATCATCGGCACGGTGCCGGCGACGTTGGGCGTCCCGGGCACGACCACGGGACCCGGGACGGTCGTCGGCGGGGCGATGGCGGCGGTGCCCCCCGTGGGCGGCGCAACGCCGGCGGGCAGCGTCGCACTGCTGGCGCCCGCTGCGGCCGCGGTCCCTGGGCTCGGCACCGTCACCGGCGCAGCGGCAGGGCGCGAACTGAACGCGGCCGGCGGCGAGGTCGAACTGCGTGCCGGCAGCTGTGCGAACGCCATCGGCGCGCACAGCGCCGGCACGATGGCCGCCAGCAGCAGCCGGCGCGCCGTAAATGGAACGGGGGATGTCATCGCGGCACTCCTTCCGTCCGATGGTGGCGCGGCCGTTGGCCGCCGCTGTCGTGCGTGCGCGCCAGTGGACGTAGGACGCTTCGCACCCGCATTCGCCGGAGGGCTTGTGCCCGGGTGGGACAATCCCGTCGATCCACCACATCAGCGAAGGAGCGCACATGGGCAACCGCCTGAGCCAGATCGCCACGCGCACCGGCGATGACGGCACCACCGGACTTGGCGACAACACGCGCGTCCCCAAGAGCAGCCCGCGCGTGCAGGCGCTCGGCGACGTCGACGAGTTGAACTCGCACGTCGGCGTGCTGCTGTGCGAGACGGTGCCCGACGAGGTGCGCGAGTTGCTGGTGGAAGTGCAGCACCAGCTGTTCAACCTCGGAGGCGAGTTGTCGATCCCGGGCTACGAACTGCTCAAGCCCGAGGCACTGGCAGTGCTGGACGAGGCGCTGGCCAGGCACAACGCCCATCTGCCGCGCCTGAAGGAATTCATCCTGCCGGGCGGCAACCGCGCCGCCGCCCAGGCCCATGTGTGCCGCACCGTCGCGCGGCGCGCCGAGCGGGCGGTGGTCGCGCTCGGGCAGGCCGAGGCGCTGCACGACACCCCGCGCCGCTACCTGAACCGGCTGTCCGACCTGATGTTCGTGCTGGCCCGCGTGCTCAACCGCATGAACGGCGGCGACGACGTGTACTGGAAGAGCGAGAAGCTGGCCCGTTCGACCGCTGCCGATTGAGGATGGACCCCGACGCCGGCGGAGCCGCCGGCATCGAGGTAGTGAAGGTCAGCGCGAGGCGCTGGCGGCGGTCGCGCCCGCCGGCCGCTGGCCTCCGCGGCTGAGCAGGGCGTACAGCAGGATGGCGCCGAAGGTGGCGGTGCCGATGCCGCCCAGCGCGAAGCCGCCGAACTTGAGCGTGAAGTCGCCGGTGCCCAGCACCAGCGTGACGGCGGCCACGATCAGGTTGCGGTTGTCCGAGAAGTCGACCTTGTTGTCGACCCAGATCTTGGCGCCGGCCGCGGCGATCAGGCCGAACACCACGATGGAGACGCCGCCCATCACCGGCAGCGGGATGGCCTGGATCACGGCACCGAACTTGGGCGAGAAGCCCAGCAGCAAGGCGATCAGGGCCGCGACCACGAACACCGCCGTCGAATAGATCTTGGTGGCGGCCATCACGCCGATGTTCTCGGCATAGGTGGTGACACCGGTGCCCCCGGCCGCGCCGCTGACCACGGTGGCGATGCCGTCGCCGATGAACGCCCGGCCCATGTAGGGGTCGAGGTTGCGGCCGGTCATGGCCGTCACCGCCTTGATGTGGCCCAGGTTCTCGGCCACCAGGATCACCGCCACCGGCGCGATCAGCAGCATGGCCGGGCCGTTGAACTCCGGCGCGACGAAGCGGGGCATGCCGAACCAGGCCGCCGCGGCGATGCCGGAGAAGTCCATCGGCTTGCCCAGCCCCAGTCCGTTGGCCAGCACCACGTAGATCACGCTGGCCACGAGCAGGCCGACCAGGATCAGCAGCCGCTGCACCATGCCGCGGGTGAACACCGCCACCAGCGCGACGCTGACGAAGGTGACGGCCTGCATCCAGGAGTCGAAGTTGCTGGCCGCCATGTTCTTGACCGGGATGCCGGCCAGGTTCAGGCCGATCACCGCCACCACCGCGCCGGTGACCACCGGCGGCATCAGCCGCTCGATCCAGCCGGTGCCGATCGAATGCACGATGGCGCCGACCGCGATGTAGACGACGCCGCAGGCGATGATGCCGCCCAGCGCCACGCCGATGTTGGCGTTGGGGCCCTTGCCGGCATACGCCGTCGCGGCGATCACCACGCCGATGAAGGCGAAGCTGGAGCCCAGGTAGCTGGGCACCTTGCCGCCGGTCACCAGGAAGAAGATCAGGGTGCCGATCCCGCTCATCAGGATGGCGAGGTTGGGGTCGAAGCCCATGAGGATGGGCGCCAGCACCGTGGCCCCGAACATGGCGATCACGTGCTGCACGCCCATGGCCGCCGTCTGCGCCCAGGGCAGCCGCTCGTCCGGCCCGATCACGCCGCCCTGCTGCAGCACCTGCGCGGGCCGCTCGGCCCAGCTGAACATTCCCATCTCTCCGCTCCTTGTTGTCGAGGTGCGGCGATGCTAGCCGGGAACGTGACCGATCCCGCAGCGGACTTTCAGGGTTGCAGGAAGGCGGCGACCTGCTCCAGCACGCCGGGATCGCGCAGGATCCGGCGGTGGCCCAGGCCTTCGGTGGCCTGCAGCCGCGCCCCCGCGATCGCGCCGGCGAAGGCCTCGCCGTCGGCGAAGCGGTTGATGCTGTCGGCGCGGTCGTGAACCACCAGCGTCCGCCGGGCGATGCGCGGGCCGACCTGGGCTGGCTCGAACTGGCGCATCAGGATGCCTTCGCGCGCCTCGATGCGGGCCTGCATGCGGGCGCGGGTCCCTTCCGACAGGCCGAACACGGCGGCGAACAGGCGGGTGTATTCGAGCGGCGAGGACGGTGGCGCCAGCAGCACCAGCCGCTGCACCGGCAGGCCGCGGCTGGCGGCGTAGGCCGCCGCGTTGGCCGCCAGCGAATGCGCGGCCAGCGCGTGCAGGCTGTGCCCCTGCTGCTGCAGCCGCGCCGCCGCGTACTCCAGCGCCCGTGCGAACTGCGGCAGGTTGCTGATAGAGCCGGCGCTGGCGCCGTGCGCCGGCATCTCCAGCAGCACCGGGCGCAGGCCGGCGCGCGCCACCGCCTCGGCCAGCGGCAGCATCTGGCCGGCATGCCCGCCCCAGCCGTGGGCCAGCAGCACCAGCGGTGCGTGCGGCGCGGCGGCGGGCGCATAGACGGTCAGGCTGCCGTCCTCGAACGGCCAGCTCTCGCGCCGCCACTCCGGGTCCCAGGGCGAGCGCCGCTGCAGCCAGCGCGGCGGCAGCGGCGTGCAGAACAGGCGGAAGGCGGCCCGAACGGCCAGCGCCGGCGAGAGGCGCTGCGAGGCGGCCAGTCCCCAGCGGAACAGGCGCAGCCCGGGGCTGGCCTGGTAGAAGGCGGAGGTCGCCTGCAGGGCGGTGCGTGGCGTCATGGCGGCCTCCTTCACCAGAACACCATGTCGTCGTTGCGGCGGGGCAGGGCGCGCACCGACTCGATGGTCGCGCGCACCAGTTCGTAGGCGCCCCAGCCGAGCGCCAGGGTCAGGATCATCAGCATGGCAAATCCTTTCTCCGCACAGTCGTGCGAAATGGGTCCGTGGGAAGGCGGTACGGCATGTCTCCGTTGTCGTTGGAATGGGGTGTCAGGCGCGGTAGCTGGCCAGCAGCCGTTGCCAGCTGGCCAGGGCGCGATCGGCGGCGCGGCCGTCGCGCAGGAAGCGGGTGTCGTGCACCAGCCCCAGCACCAGCGCATAGAGCTCGGCCACGAGCTGGTCGGGGTCGGTGTCCGGCTTCAGGTGCCCGGCCTCGATGGCCTGCAGCACGGTGCGGCGCAGGGCCGTGCGCCAGCGCACCACCTCGGCGTGCAGCTGGTCGCGCAGCGGGCCCTGGCGGTCGTCCAGTTCGAAGGCGCCGGCCGAGTAGATGCAGCCGGTGCGGGCATCGACGTCGCGGGTGCGCACGATCCAGCGCTGCACGATGGCCTCCAGCCGCGGCAGGCCCTTGGGCTGCTGCATGGAGGGCACGAACACCTCCTCGATGAAGCGGCGGCCGAACTCTTCGACCACCGCCTTCTGCAGCGACTCGCGCGAGCCCACGCGCGAGAACACGCCGCTCTTGGACAGGCCGATGCGGTCGGCCACGGCCTGCAGGCTGATCGATTCCAGGCCCTCGGCCGCGGCAAGGTCCAGCGCCGCGCCGACGATGGCGGCGCGGGTCAGCTCGCTGCGGGCGGTCTTGGCTTCCATGGCGGCGCACTTTAGCACGCCCGTGCGAAGTTGCAAGCGCGGCCGTTTCGGACCGCTATTGGCTGGGCGGTGCGGCGAAGGGCCAGCCGTTCGGCGTTACGCTTGCGCGCATGAGCAAGCCCCCCTTCGTGCCTCGGCTGAGGCTGTACCAGGACTGGCTGCGCACGGAGCGCGGGCTGGCCTTCGACTCCTACGACGCGCTCTGGCGCTGGTCGGTCACCGACCTGGCGGGCTTCTGGCAGAGCATCTGGGACTACTTCGAGCTGCAGTCGCCCACGCCGCCCACGCAGGTGCTGGCCGACGAGCGGATGCCGGGCACGCGTTGGTTCGAGGGCGCGCAGGTCAACTTCGCGCGCCAGGTGTTCCGCCACGTGCAGCCGGCACAGGCCGCCGGCCTGCCGGCGCTGGTCAGCCGCAACGAGAAGGGCCAGCACCGCGAGCTGTCCTGGCCCGAGCTGCAGCGGCAGGCCGCCGCGCTCGCCCTGCACCTGCAGGCCCAGGGGCTGCAGCCGGGCGACCGGGTGGCGGCCTACCTGCCCAACGTGCCGGAGACCATCGTGGCCTTCCTGGCGGTAGCGAGCCTGGGCGGCGTGTGGAGCCTGTGCGCGCCCGACATGGGCACCAACGCGGTGCTGGACCGCTTCCGCCAGATCGAGCCCAGGGTGCTGATCGCCTGCGACGGCGTGAGCTACGGCGGCAAGGACCACGAACGCGGCGAGGTGGTGGAGCAGCTGCAGGCGGCGCTGCCCAGCGTGCAGCACCTGCTGGTGCTGCGCAACCTCGGTGGCCAAGCTGGCGCCGGCCTGCCGCCGCACGCCGACTTCGCCGAAGCCGTCGCGCGCAGCGGCCCGGAGGTGGCCGCCTTCGAGCCGCGCTGGCTGCCCTTCGACCACCCGCTGTGGATCGTCTATTCCAGCGGCACCACCGGGCTGCCCAAGCCGATCGTGCACGGCCACGGCGGCATCCTGATGACGATGCTGCTGATGATGGCGCTGCACAACGACATCGGCTGCAGCTACGACGCCAACAGCTTCGGCGAGCGTTACCACTGGTACAGCTCCACGGGTTGGGTGATGTGGAACGCCCAGATGGCCGGGCTCGCGCTGGGCACCACCTGCTGCATCTACGACGGCAACCCGGGCGGCAGCAAGGAGAAGCCGGACTGGACGGTGCTGTGGCGCTTCGCCGCCGACCTGGGCGTGACCTTCTTCGGCGCCGGCGCCGCCTTCTTCGCCAACTGCATGAAGGCCGGCGTGCAGCTGTCGCAGTACCCCGGGCTGCAGTCCGTGCGTGCCCTCGGCACCACGGGCTCGCCGCTGTCCGAGGACGTGCAGCGCTGGGGCACGCAGCAGTTCGAGGCGCTGGGCGTGCCCGGCATCTGGTGGTGCAACATCTCCGGCGGCACCGACTTCGCCGGTGCCTTCATCGGCGGCAACCGCGAATTGCCGCAGGTCCCGGGGCAGATGCAGTGCCGGCTGCTGGGCTGCGCCGTGGAGGCCTGGAACGAGCAGGGCGAGCCGGTGGTCGGCGAAGTCGGCGAGCTGGTGTGCCGCCGGCCCATCCCCTCCATGCCCCTGTACTTCTGGAACGACGAGGGCAACCATCGCTACCTCTCCAGCTACTTCGACATGTACCCCGGCGTCTGGCGGCACGGCGACTGGCTGAAGATCACGCCCGAAGGCGGCTGCATCATCTACGGGCGCAGCGACGCCACCATCAACCGCCACGGCATGCGCATGGGCACCAGCGAGCTGTACAGCGCGGTGGAAGCGCTGCCCGAGGTGCTGGACTCGCTGGTGGTGGACCTGGAGTACCTGGGACGCGAGAGCTGGATGCCGCTGTTCGTGGTGTTGCGGCCCGGCGTCGAACTCGACGACGCGCTGCGGGCGAGCATCAACGGTGCGGTGCGCGCGGCGCTCAGCCCGCGCTTCGTGCCCGACCAGGTCTACGCGGTGCCGGAGATCCCGCGCACGCTGTCCGGCAAGAAGCAGGAACTGCCGGTCAAGAAGCTGCTGCTCGGGCAGCCGCTGGAGAAGGTCGTCAACAAGGATGCGATGGCGAATCCGGCCAGCCTGGACTGGTTCGTTCGTCTCGCCCAGGAACGCAACGCGGCCCGCGCCTGAACGAGGGCGCCCTCAGGGCGCTTCCGCCACGCTGCCCTGCCGGGCCGCTTCCTGCTCCACCCCGTCCAGGAACGCCCGCACCTTGGCCGACACCAGCCGGCGCCCGGGCAGCAGCGCGTACATGCGCAGCGGCTCGCAGGTCCATTGCGGCAGCAGCCGCACCAGCCGCCCCTCGGCGACCGCCGGCGCGCAGAAGGTCGCGGTGATGCGCGCCACGCCCAGGCCGGCGATGGCGGCCTTCAGCCGCACTTCGGCGTTGCCGCTGCGCAGCGGCGGATTGCGCACTTCCACCTTCACCACGCCGTCCGGCCCCGAGAAGGACCAGGCCTGGTCCTCGCCGCCGGCCAGCAGGGGCAGGGCGTTCAAATCCTCGGCCGAGGCGAAATCAGGAAAGCGCGCCATCAGCTCCGGCGAGGCGAACACCCCGCGCTCGAGCGAATAGACCCGGCGGGCGACCACCGAAGAAGGCGCGAAGTTGTGCTCGATGGCCGAGAACACCAGGTCGTAGTGGCGGTCGAACAGCGGCACCTGGTCGTGCTCCACGTCCATCTGCACCTTCAGCTGTGGGTGCTGCGCCAGCAGGCGGCAGGTCACCGACGCCAGGTGGTGGGCGCCGAACTCATAGGGCGCGGCGACACGCAGCGTGCCGTGCACCCGCTCGCCCCGGGCGACCGCGTCGACCGCGATCTCGCGCAGCTGCGAGAAGGGCTTGGAGATGTCCCGGTAGAGCGACTCGCCGGCGTCGGTCAGGCGCAGGCGCCGGGTCGTGCGTTCCAGCAGCCGGGTGCCCAGCTGGCCTTCCAGCCGCGCCACCGATGCACTCAGGCTGGACTTCGGCCGATCCAGCGCCCGGGCCGCCGCAGTGAAGCCGCCGTGGTCGACCACCTGGCAGAAGGCATCGAAGTCGTCCCAGTTCATTGTTCAGGATTCGGAACACAGTGGCCATGAGGGAGCCTTGATCCACGTCAAGGCGCTTCCTAGGATTGTTACACCCCCATTTCGCGGTTCCCAACCGACCCACAGGAGACAACCCGCATGACCCTAGACCGCCGCCAATTCCTCCAGGGCTCCGCCGCTGCGCTGGCCTTCGGCGCCGCCGCGTTCCCGGCGGCCGCCCAGGCAATCGAGACCGCCAAGGTGGTGGTCGGCTTCGCCCCGGGCGGCACCATCGACCTGGTCGGTCGCCGCCTGGCCGACAAGCTGCAGCCCGGCTTCGCCAAGGTCGCCATCGTCGAGAACAAGAGCGGCGCGGGCGGGCAGATCGCCGCGCAGGCGGTGAAGATGGCGGCGCCGGACGGCGGCACGCTGCTGATCACGCCGACCTCGCCGCTGAGCCTGCACCAGTACACCTACCGCAAGCTGCCCTATGACCCGGTCGACTTCACCCCGGTGTCGGGCGCCGCGAGTTTCGACTACGCGCTGGCGGTCGGGCCCATGGTGCCGGCCAGCGTCAAGACGCTGCCCGACTTCATCGCCTGGTGCAAGGCGCATCCCAACGAGGCCAACTTCGGCTCGGCCGGCCAGGGCTCGGCGGCCCACTTCATCGGCGGCGCCATCGGCCGCCTGGGCCAGGCCGACCTGCGCCATGTCGCCTTCCGCGGCACCCCGCCGGCGGTGGCCGACATGATCGGCGGCCAGATCGCCGCGGTGGTCGGGCCGACCGGCGAATTCATGTCGCACGTGAAGGCCGGCAAGGTGCGCCTGCTCGCCACCAGCGGGCCCAAGCGCGGCAAGTTCACGCCCGAAGTGCCGACGATCGCGGAGCAGGGGATCAGGGACCTGGCCTACATGGGCTGGTACGGCATCTTCCTGCCGCCCAAGGCCTCGCCCGAGGTCGTGCAGCGGCTGAACGCCGGCATCCGCACGGCGCTGGCTGCGCCGGACGTGGTCGAGTCGCTGGCTGCGGCCTACATGGAGCCCATGCACACGCCGGCGCCGCAGCTGGCGGCCATGCTCAAGGCCGAGAACGAGTTCTGGGCCGGGCTGGTGAAGGTGGTGGGCTTCACGCCCGTCTGATTGCCCTCTCCTTGACGCACTTCAAGGTGCGTCCCGCGCGGCCGCGAAGAATGCGGTCGCATGGGCGCACCGATCTGCGGCGGCCTCGGCCGCCGCTCCCTTTTGCTGGCTGCGGCGGCCTTCGCGGCCAGCCCGCTGGCGGCCCGCGCGGCCGCCATCTACACCCCGCACGAGGTCGCCGAGGCGTTCCGCACCCGCGTGCAGCAGCGCCTGGCGGTGCCGCCTTCCGAGGCGGCGGTGTACGCCTGGCTGGCCGAGCTGCAGCTGCTCGACGCCGGCCGCCCCCTGTGGGAGCCGCAGTACCTGCTGGTGGTCGACCGTGACCCGCACGTGCAGGCGGCGCTGCTCTACTGGCGCCTGTCCGGCCGTTCCTGGGAATTGCTGGGGGCCGCGCCGGCGTCCACCGGCGGCCCGACCGGGCCGGGCCACCTGGAGACGCCCCTGGGCGCCTTCGAGCAGCAGGTGCGCGCCTCGCAGCGCGAAGCGGCCGGGACACGCGTCTTCGACTTCGGCTGGCAGCGCACCCGCGCGGCCACGGGGCAGGGGCCGCTGCTGCCGGCGCGGCTGCAGGCCCGGGCCGCGACCGGCCCGCATCGGCTCACGCTGGGGCGCAACTGCTCCAACGGCTGCGTGCTGCTGCCGTCCGCGCTCACCCGCTTGATCGACGAGCTCGGCCTGCTGGATGGGGAAGCCCGCCGGGGCGAGCAGCCGCTGCCCTATGCGGGCCGGCTGATGCTGGTGCTGGATTCGCAGCGCGGCGAGCGGCCGGAGTGGAGCCCGGCGCCGGGTTGAGGCGCTGCAGGCGCCTTCACGCGGTAGCGGGCTTTCGCTTGCTGTTCACCAGCACGATGCCGACCGCGACGGCGGCCAGTGCCAGCGTCAATTGCAGCGTGAGCGGCTCCTTCAGCAGTGCGACCCCGAACACCAGTGCGAACACCGGCGTGAGGAAGGTGAACGAGGCCATGCGGGTGGCCGGGTAGTACCGCAGCAGCCACATCCAGGCCAGGTAGCTGGCGAACGCACCGACCACCGTCTGCAGCGCGATCGAGCCCCAGGCATAGGCCGAGTACTGCAGCGACCAAGTCTCGCGCAGGGCCAGTGACAGCAGCGGCGCCACCAGCGCGGTGACGGCCACCTGGTAGAACAGGATCTTCTCGGCCGGCGCGCTGGCCAGGCGCGAGGCGCGGATCACCAGCGTCGTCAGGCCCCACAGGGTGCCGGCCGCCAGCGCCAGCGCATCGCCGCGCAACTGCCTGGCCGAGGTCTGTCCGGTGAAGCCTTCGCTGAAGGCGACCGCCACCGCAGCGAAGGCGATCACCAGCCCGACCCATTGCACCGTACCCAGTCGCTCGCTCGGCACGAAGCGCGGCGTCAGCAGCGCCACCACGAAGGGCGAGGTGTAGAGGAACACGGTCAGGCGCGAGGCCGTGGTGTCGAGCAGTCCCAGGTAGATGCAGGCGAATTCGGCGGCGAACAGCAGCCCGGCCAGCAGGCCGGCCGGCCCGGTGCCATCGCGCTCGAACAGGCGCACGCCGCGCAGCACGCACCAGATCCACAGCAGCGCGGTCGCGCCGATGAAGCGAAGAGCGGCCTGCCACAACGGCGGCACTTCGGGCACGGTGGTCTTGATCAGGATCTGCTGGAAACCCCAGAACAGGCAGCAGGCCAGCAGCAGCGAAACGGACAGGCCGTCGAGGTGTTCTTGTCTTTGCCTCATCGCCGGCGATCGTAGCGGGCCGGCGCCCGTCGCTCTGGCGACATCCCCTCAGGCCCGCAGCGCCACCAGCTTCTCGAGCAGGTGCCGCAGCGCCTTCTTCTCGGTGCTGCCCAGTGCGCGCAGCAGGCGCTCCTCGTGCGCCTTGGCCTCTTCCACCAGCGGCCGCACCAGCCGGCGCCCGGCGGCGGTGGCGGCCACCAGCGTGCGGCGCTGGTCGGCCGGGTCGGCGTGCAGCGCCACCCAGCCCTGGTCGGCCATGCGCTGGACCAGCTTGGTGACGGTGGGCTGCTTGGCCAGCACTTCCACCGCGAGCTGGCTGATGGTCAGCGGGTCGCCGTCGTGCAGCGTGGCCAGCACGCGCCATTCGGTGGAGGACAGCCCGCGCGCGCGCACCTGCGCATCGAAGTCCTTGTACAGCGCGTGGTTGGCCTGGCCCAGGAGGTAGCCCAGGTAGTTGTCGATGAAGCGCGGAGGGGCCATGGCGCTCAGATCGGCAGCTCGGTGTAGAAGCGCCCGCCGTGGAACAGCAGCGGCGCGGCGCCCGGGCGCCAGGTGCAGCGCTCGACCTCGCCGACGAAGATCACGTGGTCGCCTTCCTCGTAGCGGCTGCGGTTGAAGCACTCGAAGGTGGCCGCGGCACCGGCGATCAGCGGCGCGTCGCCGCAGCCGCGCGTGAACTCCACGCCGTTCCAGCGCTCGCCGCCCCTGACCGCGAAGCGCTCGGCCAGCAGCTTCTGGTCGGCGGCGAGGATGTTGATGGCGTAGTGCGAGCCGGCGCTGAAGGCGGCCAGCGAGGCGGCCGCGCGCGACAGGCTCCACAGCACCAGCGGCGGCTCCAGCGACACCGAGTTGAACGAATTGGCGGTCAGGCCGATGGGCTTGCCTTCGGCCGTCATCGACGTGACGATGGTGACGCCGGTGGCGAACATGCCCAGCGCGCTGCGGAACTCACTGGACGAGAACGTCGGGGGCCGGGCCTTCCGGGGCGGGCTCATCAGCGCAGTTTGCATGAATTTTCATGTAGTATGGACCAAGACGCCCGACCCATGTTGCAGGAACGAATCGAACCGGCCTGGCTGGACGCCTTCGAGGCGGTATTGCGCCGCTGCGCCGTCCAGCCCGGCGACGTGGTGGCCGTGCTAAGCGAGAGCCAGAGCCGCCCCGTGCTGGTGGAGCTGGCCCGGCTGGCGGCGGCGCGGCTGGGCGCGCGCGTGTTCGGCCTCGCGATGCCCAGCGTGTTCGCGCGCGGCATCCCCCAGACCCGGTCGACCGGCGCCTCCGACGCATTGCAGAACATCGCACCGGTGGTGGCCGCGCTGGCCGGCAGCACGCTGGTGGTGGACTGCACGGTCGAGGGGCTGATGCATGCACCGGAACTGCCCGCCATCCTCAAGGGCGGCGCGCGCGTGCTCTATGTCAGCAACGAGCACCCGGAAGCGATCGCGCGGCTGGCTCCTCCGGACGATGGCTCGCTGGAGTCCTTGGTGAAGGAGCACGTCAAGCGGCTGCGCGCGGCGCGCGAGATGCGCGTCGTGTCCGAAGCCGGAACCGATCTCGTGATCTCGCTGCAGGGCGCGGTAGCCGGCGGCAATTGGGGCTACACCACCCGCCCCGGCACCATGACGCACTGGCCCGGCGGGCTGGCGCTGGCCTTCCCGGCCGCCGGCAGCGTCAACGGCCGGCTGGTGCTGGCGCCCGGCGACGTCAACCTCACCTTCAAGCGCTACCTGGAGCAGCCGGTCACGCTGGCCATCGAGACCGACTACGTCACGCGCATCGACGGCAGCGGCGTGGATGCCGACCTGATGCGCAGCTACATCGCCGCCTGGGGCGACCGCGAGGCCTATGCGGTCAGCCACGTGGGCTACGGGCTCAACGCCGCCGCGCGCTGGGACAGCATGGCGCTGTACGACAAGCGCGACTGCAACGGCACCGAACTGCGCGCCTTCGCCGGCAACTTCCTGTACAGCACCGGCGCCAACGAAGTCGCCGGCCGCCATACGCTGGGGCACTTCGACCTGCCGCTGCGCCACTGCACGGTGACGCTGGACGGCGAGCCGGTGGTCGAGCGCGGGCGCCTGTTGCCATGAGCGTCGCCCGGCCGCCCGCAGGCGTTCGCACCGCCGTGCGCGGCACGCGGGGTTCCCGGTGAGCCTGCTGCCCACCTTCACCACGCTGGGCTCCGGCCCCACGATCCTGATGCTGCATGGCATCGGCGGCGGCCACCTGGCCTTCGCGCCGCAGGTGGAGAGCTTCGCCTCCTCCGGCTACCGCGCCGTCGCCTGGGACATGCCGGGCTACGGCCACAGCGCGCCGATCGAGCCCTACACCTTCAAGGGCCTGGCCGAAAGCTGCATCGCGCTGATCGACGGACTCAAGTGCGAGCACGTGGTGCTGGTGGGGCACAGCATGGGCGGCATGGTGGCGCAGGAGGTGGTGGCGCGCCGGCCGGAGCGGGTCAGCCGACTGGTGCTGTGCGGCACCTCGCCGGCCTTCGGCAAGCGCGACGGCGAATGGCAGCGGGCCTTCGTGGCCGAGCGCACCGCGCCGCTGGAGGCCGGCAAGACCATGGCCGAACTGGCCGAGGTGCTGGTGCCGGAGATGATCGGGCCCGGCGCGCTGGCCGAAGGCGTGCGGCTGGCGCAGCACTGCATGGGGCTGGTCAATCCCTCCACCTACCGGCGCGCGCTGGAGGCGCTGGTCACCTTCGACCGCCGCGCCAACCTGCCGAACATCCACGTGCCCACGCTGCTGCTGGCCGGCGAGCACGATCGCAATGCTCCGCCGGCGGTCATGAAGAAGATGGCGCAGGCGATCGCCGGCAGCACCTTTCTGGAGATGCCCGGCGTCGGCCACCTGCAGAACCTGGAGGCGCCGGAGGCCTTCGACGCCGCGGTCCTGAATTTCCTGGCCCTGCCGGGGCAGCTGCTTCACTAGCCGCGGCCTGCCGCCGCAAAGGAGACGACGAACCCATGGACGCGATGACTTCGCTGGGCTTCACGCCCGCCGTCGGCGACACCGAACTCACCGCGCAGCAGCGCTCGCTGCTGTCGCTGGCGCACGAACTGGGCGAGAAGCGCTTCGCGCCGCGCGCGGCCACCTGGGACGAGCAGGCCAGCTTCCCGTTCGCCAACTACGACGACCTGCGCGAGGCCGGCCTGCTGGCGATGTGCGTGCCCTCGGCCTACGGCGGCGGCGGCGCCGACTACGCGACCTACATGATGGTGGCGGCCGAGATCGGCCGCTTCTGCGGGGCCACGGCGCTGACCTGGAACATGCACATCTGCTCGACGATGTGGACCGGCGTGCTCGCCGACGGCATCCCCATGAGCGAGGCGCAGCGGCGGGAACATGCCAGCCGGCGCGAGCTGCATTTCCGCCGGGTGGTGCAGGACGGCGCGATCTACGCCCAGCCCTTCTCCGAGGGCAGCGCCGCCGCCGCCGGCCGGGCGCCGTTCGGCACCACGGCACGCAAGGTCGAGGGCGGCTGGGTGGTCAACGGGAGCAAGATCTTCGCCTCCCTGTCGGGCGCGGCCGACTACTACGGCGTGCTGTGCACCGAGGACCAGGAGGGGGTCAAGCCGGATCCGAAGGACACGCTGTACCTGGCGGTGCCGGCGACCAGTGAAGGCTTCGCTATCAGCGGCGACTGGAACCCGCTGGGCATGCGCGGCACCGTCAGCCGCAACCTGGCCTTCAAGGACGTGTTCGTGCCGGACGAGGCGCAGCTCATGCCGCGCGGCGTCTACTTCAAGGGCGCTCAGACCTGGCCGGCCATGTTCTTCACGCTGGCGCCCACCTACCTGGGGCTGGCCAACGCGGCCTACGACTTCACCGTGCAGTACCTGCGCGGCGAGGTGCCGGGCGAGCCGCCCGTCAAGCGCCGCATGTACCCCACCAAGCAGGTCGCGGTGGCGCAGATGCGCATCCAGCTGGAGAACCTCAAGAGCATCTTCCTGCGCGCCATCCGCGAAGCGCGGCCGAACCCGTCCAAGGACGAGCGCATGCGCCTGTACGCCGCCCAGTACACCGTGATGGAGGGCGCCAACGACCTGGCGCGGCTGGCCATCCGCACCTGCGGCGGCCAGAGCATGATGAAGCACCTGCCGATCGAGCGCATCTACCGCGACAGCCGCTGCGGCTCGCTGATGCTGCCGTGGACGGCCGAGCTGGTGCTCGACCGCATGGGACGCGAAACGCTGTACGAGCCCGGCGAGAAGGATGAGTAGGGCGGGGCGGCGGACGGTCGCCGCGCTCGCCCTGCTGCTCGGCGGCCTGCTCGGCCCGGCGCAGGCGGCCGCGCCCTGCGACAGCCTGGTGCGGCTGCCGAACGTGAGCCGCGCGCTGTGCGAGCAGGCGGCGCTGGTCGACAGCGGGGCGCGCTCGGTGCGCGGACTGCCGCTGTACCTGCGCGACGTGGTGCAGCCCAAGGCCGCGCTGCGCGTGCTGGTGAGCGGCGGCATCCACGGCGACGAGCTGTCCTCGGCCTCGGTGGCCCTGCACTGGATCCGGCTGGCCGGCGAGCAGGCGCGCCTGGCCCAGCCGGTGCACTGGCGCTTCATCCCGCTGCTCAACCCCGACGGCACGCTCGCGCGTCGGCCGCGCCGCACCAATGCCAATGGCGTCGACCTCAACCGCAACTTCCCCACGCCCGAGTGGGCGCGCGAAGCCAAGGTGTACTGGGAGAAGCGCACCCGCAAGGATCCGCGCCGCTGGCCCGGGCCGCACCCGCTGTCGGAGCCCGAGAGCCGGTTCCTGCACGAGCAGATCGAGAGCTTCCGGCCGCACCTGATCGTGGCCATCCACGCGCCCTACGGCGTGCTGGACTTCGACGGCCCATCGGTGCCGCCGTCCCGGCTGGGGCGCTTGTACCTGGACCAGGTCGGGATCTACCCCGGTTCGCTGGGCAACTACGGGGGCGTGCACAAGCGCGTGCCGGTGGTGACGATCGAGCTGCCGAATGCGATGCGCACGCCGCTGGACGCCGAGATGCGCCAGATGTGGCTGGACCTGCTGCGCTGGATGGGCGAGCGGCTGCTCGCGCCCGCCGAAGCCTCGCGCTGAAGCCGGGCGGCCCGGACGGCACAATGGGCCGCATCCACGCGAGGAGCGCATGAGCCAATCCGATACCCCAGCCATCGCCGCCCGCTTCGGCAGCGGGCGCGCCGTGCCGCGCATCGAGGACGAGGGCCTGCTGCAGGGCCAGGGCCGATTCACCGATGACCTGCAGCCCGAGGGCCTGCTGCACGCGGTGTTCGTCCGCTCGCCCCATCCGCATGCCCGCATCACGGCCGTCGATACCGCCACCGCGGCGGCCATCCCCGGCGTGGCGCTGGTGGCCAGCGGCGCCGACCTGCAGCGCGCCGGCGTGAAGACGCTGCCGGTCAACGCCGGCTTCAAGCGCGCGGGCGGTGCGCCCGGTGCCTCGCCGCTGCGCCCGGTGCTGGCCTTCGATCGCGTGCGTTTCGCCGGCGAGGCGGTGG
>Ga0196972_1000188_pt1 | contig 47152 bp, 47 predicted proteins | sample S1v_2013CmetaG_FD_148618 | JGI IMG/M metagenome (GOLD analysis project Ga0196972, IMG submission 148618) | Soil microbial communities from Anza Borrego desert, Southern California, United States - S1+v_20-13C | ecosystem: Environmental > Terrestrial > Soil > Desert | place: USA: California...
CATTCATCGCTTGACGGTAAAACCCCCGATAGCGTGTACTTTGAGTCGCTGCCCATCCAACGAGCAGCTTAAACCGCAGAAACCCACTTAAGCTTGGGGAAACCCTGTCCAAAAAACCGGGGCCACCGCTGGGGTCACTTTTCAGTCGGCGTTGACACCGAGGGGAGGAAACCTACATGCCAGTCATGGGACATCACTCAAATACCCAACGCCCGACACCTTTGCCACCTTTGCGTTAATCATGGTGGTGATGGTGGTGTCCGTGGCCGTGTTTGCCCTTGTGATACCCGTCATCGCCATGGTAGTGGTGTCTATAGTCGTGGCCATACGCATGGCCGAAGTGATGGGGGTGTACCACTCTGTAGCACCCTTCCAGTGCCATCATCAAAGTTACCAATATTGCTATCCGCCAATATTTTGCTGATGCTTTCATCTGTATCGAAACTCCCCTAACCCATTACAAAGACAAGCGGAGTTGCCTGATCCAGATACGCCGTGTTTCTCTACGGCCGATCATGCAATTCGTTCCGCGCCTCCTTTCTACCCCTCCCGACATTAACCAAGCCTTAACGCACTTGACTCCCGCCGAACGTAGGAAGTGGAGCTTGTCGTCGTCCGCCGATCTTTGCGGTAGCAAGCATTGCACTCGCTCCAGCAGAGTCTTTAAGTCGGACGACGGAGTTTCAATAGTCTGTTAAGAGCCTATCCCAGTAGGCCGTTCGCCCTGAGCTTGTCGAAGGGTTTCTTGAGCCTACTGGGATAGGCTCTTAAGCGTTCGGAATTGGAGTATCGAGGACGCGCAGGGCGTCATGAGTGCTTATTCAATGATGTGAAGCGTGGACAGAGCGGCTACGGCGGAATTAGGAAAGAAGCGGAACGAGTCGGCATCGAAATTTCGAAATGCCCGCCCACGTTCGCCGTTCAGATCATGAACCGCGTAAGCCCGTTTCCGCGTGATCAAGACTGACTCCATGCTTGCAAAAAGGTTAGCGGCTGCTTTTCGGGGCGCTAGGGGGATTGTTGGAATGTGAGAACTGACCCTATTTGTGTGCTCGTGACGGCCAGAGCGCTGGCAGGTATGAATACCGCCGGCATTTTCCAGCAATGTCACGATTTGGTCACGTGACAATGCTCGGAGTGGCTGGGGGACCTGGATTCGAACCAGGGTTGACGGAGTCAGAGTCCGTTGCAACGTGACGCAAAGTCACGAAAAGCGACTAAATACAAGCACCTACAAATCGAAGCGTCACAAAAGCCCGCAAAACGTGACAACGGCGTTGACACTTGGTTGACAAGCAGTCAAGCCGCGACTTGCTCATAAGAAAAGCTCGGGATATCCGCCCTCTCCTTCGCGTGCTCGATGGTAATACCGCAAATATTCCCGTGCGGGTCTAAATCTAGCAGCGTGTTTTCGTCTAAGTCCCGTGTTTCAGAAACCTCGGCCGGCTTCAACTCGATATAAAGCGTGTCCGTATCCTGAAAGTACGTAATCTTCATGGCTTGAACGTCCTATCGAAAAAAGCATTGTGTACGGTTTCCCCATCTTCCAGCAAAATCACTCGCAAGAAGCGGCCATCCATCGCCGAAATTGGCGCCCACCGGCGAATCCTGCCATCCTCTTGGATTACCTCTCTGACCGGATTTTCAATCGCGTATTCAATCCACTCAAGCCGAATGGCGCTTCGATCTGGCCGCTGGCGCATGACCTGAAAATACTGGGTGAACTTCATTCAGCTACCAATAGCGGTTTCTGCATGAGATTAAGCGCGGCCGGAAACGAACGCTCTGATCATTTGGCATCAGCTAAACAAAGATCGGTCAGCGCCGATGCCAGCCGGGGCGAAAGATTCTCGTCGAAAAGCAGCTTCACGCGGCGACGGACATCAAATGGCGCTCACGGTCAGCCGCATACGCCAAACACGCCTGAATATCCTCAGCGGTCAAATACGGAAAATCCTGAAGAATCTCAGAAGGCGTCATGCCGGAAGCCAAGTACTCCAGCACGTCATACACCGTGATCCGTAAGCCCCGGATACACGGCTTCCCGCCACGCTTGCCCGGCTCGATGGTAATAAAGTCCCGATAATTCATAACAGCACCCTACATCGTCAGACTTCAAAAGATACGCCTGAATCCCGCCTTTGAGTACCCGCTTCTCGGTGCCCCGGAAGATTCTTTCAGCGTCAAAAGACCACCCAAGGCCAAATCAAACTCGAAAAGGAATTTCCTCATCGTTGGACAACTTGGCCGCGTCATAAGCACGGATCGCTTCCAGCTCCTCAAGCTCTTCCAGAATCGTTTGACACTCCTCGATGTTGATGACCACGGCCTTACGCTTTCCATCTCACAAACTTGCGTGCACCGATGGCCGAACCCTGCTCAACGTCGGTACAGCAAGTGCAACAGAGTCAAGGAAGGTCTAGCGCTACCACTACCAGTATCCGGAATGCTGATTACGGCAATAACATGGCCCCCCATGCCCAGGAGGTTGCACACACCATTCTCCGCAAACGGGACATACGTTGTGACAGTGAGCCTGAGCACGGGCGTTGCTCACAACGTTTTCACCAGTCCAGTCATCCGACGTGGATAGGTCTATGGCTCCCGTTTCATTTTTCAAATCGTCCAGCATTTGAGACCCTCCTTATATTTGCTAACACCCTACCTTCAAGATAACGGGACCCGGCCAGCGGTGAGTCCGACCGAAGCCCCGAACCTGCCCGCGTGCGTAATCGGCCAAGAAACCTCAAGCCGGGTTCCGGTTGATCGCCCTATTAGGCTACTTCAATTTTAAGGACGGCAACTTTTTCTGCTCAACTGGTTTAAAAATATCCTCTCCTTGGATAATTTGGCTTGTATTCGTTGATCCGTTAACGACTAGTTGCCATAACGTAGTTATGGCACCTTGATAATAGAAACCCGTCCAGGATGTAACCGAATTGCAAGATTCTGCCGGATTTTCCCACTTAACAGTGAAAGTAATTGCTGTACCATAAACCCAACCGGTTACCGGGTACGATGTGTTTTGGCAGCCGTAACCTTGTGCTCGATTTATATAATGACCGGTTATCTGACCGGTTGGGGCAATGCTGTCAATATAGAGAGTCGAACCGCTTTGATTCGTCCATGCTGACAAGCTTTGTATTGTCTGTTCTGGGGCTTCTAATGCCACGGCGATATTGGCCCAAAGCATGGAAAAAACAAGAATAAAAGTCAAACGAAAGCTATTTATCATTATCTCTCCTGTTAAAAAAATAACTGGTGTTTGATAGATTTGATCGCTATATCAATAGTCTATTAGAGGTGGGTTTTGATTTCGTGATCGAGCCCAACACGAGGTGAAGTTTAGTAAGTAAATCTACTTATTTGAATGTGAAGAGGGCAGAATCTTTGTAAGCCTCGGCGGATTTTTATGTCAGCCTAGGCTTACACGATATTGGAAAAAGAAATTTAGCCCTAGCTGACTAACCCCTTCCCTCTGGTCAGCCTCTTCCGGCGATTACGCAGCCCCGTTAGTTTTTCCGGACCGGGGCTGTTGGAACGTGAATGACACGCGCCTAGAAACGAACGCACTAGTCATGTGGCATCAGTCAAATAACCAAAGCCTGACCCCTTCTCCTCGTTCAGGATAGACACCACCCGGTCGTATTCGGCCTCCGAGTGGATCGGATAGAGCGGAACGGCGTTGCAAATTGCCTGATAGTGGCGGATCACATCGGAAAGTTCAGTGGCTTGCATCACGATCTCCAGCAGTCATAGTTACCGTGCATTAATCCAATAACGAAAGCCTGACACCTTTCCCTCGTATATCTTGTTAGCTGAAATATTATTTAATATTAAGGCCCTGGGATGCCTTTCCCCGATGGAGGTTCTAAATCATTCTTGCTCAATACCATCTCATGAACAAACTCTCTAATGTTCCACTTAATAACTTCGAGTGATAACTTTGCCATGCCAGTTGCCAAGAGACGCTTCCACCACTGACCGCTTGCTGCTTCTGCAAAATGCTCTGATGGTTTCCAATCATCATCACCTTCCATTTTTTCTAATTGCTTCAAGACCGTTTTTAGCTTGCCAAATTCTTCCTGTAAAGCATATATCAAAGTGAGACATTCAGCTGCTGTTCGATCCTCTGTGTTAATCTTAATGGCCAGTTTAAACTGTTCCTCAACTTCCTCATAATTCGGGTTTTCATCAAGCATTAATGCCATTCCATATATCGTATGTACTTGAGGATAGACTGAGTTTAATTCGATGCACGTTTTAAAATCATTAGATGCATCTCGCCATTGGGATCGCATTAGGTACACAGATCCCCTCAGATAATATGGTTCAGGATTCATAGAATCCATCTCAAGTGCTTGACTGAAATCTCGTGCTGCAGCGTCTAAGTTGTATTCTTTTATCTCTTGCTTCCCGCGCACGATGAGCGCTAATGCGTGAGAGTGCTTAGCAAAAGGATATGTAATATCTATTTTTTCTAATAAAGTTGCTGCACTCACCCAATCGGCATTATCGACCGCTCTCTTTAACTCCTTAATCGGATGCCCTTGGGGATGAGCTTCCTGGACGAGGTAGTCAAGAAAGGGAGCAAGTTTCTCAAAGCCCCTACCATCAGATGTAATTGGTAACCAGATAGGTCTAATTCTAAATATATCGCCATATACCTTTCTTTTATTCCGTAACTCTACCTCTGTTGAGGGCTTCGGTAGAATCGCATAGTGATCTAGAGCTGCAGGCTTATTGGCTAATGCTTTAAGTATATTGATTGTTCTGTCATTAACTAGGCTGCAACCAATAAATAGGAGGCGCCGATTGCTCATAATTCTGTATAGCAGATAGGGAAGAGGCCTATCTGGTTCTACCTGTGCAATCGAATTTTCAGTAATATCTCCATAATGCTTCTTGTACTCCGAAAAGGTTAATATTCGGTCAGTCTGATCTAAAGCATCACCGTGTAGTTTTAGTAAATAGCGAGCATTTTCACCAAGTGCTTGCCGGATCAGGTCGGCTTTGGCTCCCCAGACAACTGCCTGAAATTCAGACTTGCATTGCCGGAAGATATTTTCGAGTATATGATCAAAATTTGTAGTAATGACAGGTCCAGATGACAATAGAGGTAGGTACTGGGCTGGCTTAATCTCCAGTTTTGAGAGAGTGGGCTCATCCCCATATGTATCTCTGATTATATTATTAAAATAAAACCTGCCGAGTTCTGTCTCAAGATCCTCAGCAGCCTCTTCATATTGTTGATTCTGAATTCGCAGTTCGATCTTTTCAACAAGACCTGCTTGCTCTGCCAAAAGGCGAAGAAATGAAGTCCAACCAGGATAGTCATAGGGGATAGAAATGCCTGCTCCAATAAATGGCACTACGCCGATGGGCGTACGTAATTGTTTTACGAGTTGCTTAACAGTACTAATATTCTCAGGCGCTTCCCAGAATCTTTCATCCATTGTCTCTGTCATCGCTTTCCTCCATAAACAAATTTATGAGGATTTAATGAAAAGATCTATAAGGTAGACGTTAATGGCAAGGAAACGATAGAGAATCCGTTATCCACTAAGCCAAAGATGCTTAACTTTGCATTAGACAACTATCTAAGGCGTATGTCACCGACGGATTAGATAATCTGGAGAGCCGCATTCGGAGCCTTGGTTCGGCATACCTTACTGTCCTCAAAGAGATCCCACCAGGGCCGGCATCATTACACGCTTGTTCTAGCCGACCCCAATCGGTTGGACCGTAGATGAGGTACGACCGGAAGCGACTACGCTGGCCCCGGAGCACCAATCCGACGACTGAAGCCTGGCAGCTTGTAGGGAGGAAGGAGGCCCAAAACTAAAGGTTTTTGAACTTCGGATGATTGAAATGCTAATCCTTTATTACAATAACTGCCTTTTGCGAATGCCATCGTAATAAGAATCCGTACTTCTTTTTAAAATTGACCGCCTGTACCTGCGCAGAAGCTTGAACATATGGAATTATTCTACGGCATACGGCATGTGCCTCATGGCTTTTAAAGCCATTGAATTCTGATTTCAACTGAATAACCGTGCTTTCAAGTTGTGAAATTGCTTTTAATAGATCTTTGCCTTTTAGCTCAACATAGAATAATGCATGATTAACTGGTGTCGAATCTCTAACTGTAATCGCGTAATCACATTTTTCTGTTTGGTTTCCCTTAATCACATCCCCATCAATTTTTATTTTTTTGATTTCCCAATTCTTAGGACCATGCAGTTCAAAACAGCGACCGTTCTCGATACAGCTAACAATTTTCATTTGATGTTTTCAAGTGCTGCGTAAAACTCATCGGCAATCTCTGCAGAGATCTTATCCAGCTCTTCTCCATTGACCAGCCCGGAATCAGCATCTGTAATTCGTATCGATGAGCCATTCGAGATGAAGTATGCGTCAACTTTGACGGCACCATTTGATCTAAGAAGTCCGTTGTTGATGCAGGATAAGACGTAAGGACTATGTGTTGTTATCAAAAAGTTCAAGCTTCTTTTCTTCTCCTTTAGAAAAAAGAGGAGATTTACTATTGCCTTCTGTGACACGGGAAATAAATGTGCCTCAGGTTCTTCAACAATGATTGTCCTTGGACTAATTGGGATGTATCCCACTAGTTCTTGGCGCAGAACAAGGAGCAAGGGAAGTGCTTCTTGTTGCCCTGATGATGCATTTGCCACGGAAATTCTTCGATTATTGGATATAATCCATTCTTCTTTTTTCTCAATAGAAAAAGTTCCTTTAAGTACTGAACGAGAAAGCTTATCAAATGCTGAAAGTTCTTCTCGGAACTTTTTTTCTCGTATTAGGTTCGGTCTTTTTGCAATCTCATAATACTTGCCGAAACTTTTGAGAAGCGGATCAATTCCGATATTTTCTGATAGAAAGCCAAAAACATTATCTCGAATGGTAGAGAAAAATGATCTCCCTGAGGGAATGTATGTGACGTCCTCTATGAGACTAGTATTCGTTTTAGCGAGTGATTCTCTGAATAAGCGGAATAGTGATATTTCACGCCTTAGTAGCAATTCGTCATCTTCGTTAGCTCTTGCCTTCTCTTGTTCTGCTGTTATTTTCTTAAAAACAGAGTAGACCCTCCTGTAGTGCTCCTTGAATTCATCTGAAAAACTGAACTTAACCCCAGTTCCACCAGGCTTGTGCCGGATCAATATGTCTGGATCACTATTAACGCCTGAAAATAATTGCGATAGCGAAATTTCAAATTCTTGGGTTTTCCAAGAATAATCTGGAAATAGAATTGAAAATTCTTTTCTGAGCGAAGATTGTAATGGGTTTAGTCCAGTGAGATTTATAATAGAACCGGCAACTTCATTAGAAAGAATCTCCCTCAAAAAGAAATATACTTTACTCGTAACGCTTTTACCGGAAGCTTGTTCACCGATAATAACTGTTAAGTCATTTACCTCAATCTCAACCTTTCTTAGGCAAGTAAAATTATTTATTCTCAGAAGCATGAAAAATCTACGTCTTTAGAAAGATTTGTTATCGCCTACAATATCTGTTGACATTGGCCCGAATCGTCTCAAGGTCATAATCATAGCTTTGCTTTTTCCACCAGGTACACGCTCTATCCTGCTGTTCTAGCTCTGCCAGTAGTCGCCGGTTTTCCTCGGCATAACTTGTGGGTTTTCTTTCGTGGATCTGCGAATTCGTGTTCGGCTGTTGATAAGGCTGCGGGATCACTATCGGCTGTGCGACCGATGGACGCCGATTTTGTTGGGGTGATTGCTGGCGTTGTGTTGCGGGCGGCGTTGCCGCTTTGGCTTGCACCGTCTTTGAATGCATGCCCTTTGCGTTTTCCCATAAGGCATCAACCTTGTACTGAAAGGTTGGACTTAAGTGGTAGGTCACGACAGGCGATAGGATAGCCAAAATCCATGAGGCATAGTAGCTAATCGTGCTGCGGTGTTTTTTGTGGCGACCTAAATTCTTCTTCTTGCGTACTTCGTCTCGATACCAATCGCGTTCGTAAAGTCCCATTTCTTTGTTCCTAGGGAAAAAGCACCGAAAGGTCTCCCCAGGTGTCATATGTGCTGGGGTTTATGCCTTTGTTTAGGCAAAATTCCGCACAAGTTTAGTAAGTAACTGTACTTAGTTGAACGTGAACAAGGGGCGAATTTTTGTAAGCCTTAGCGGATTTTTTTGTCAGCTTAGGCTTACACGACTTTTTGAGAAAAAAATTTTAGCCCTGGCTGGCTAACCCCTTCCATTTTGTCAGCGCTCTTCCGGCGATTACCCAGCCCCGTTTAGTTTTTTTCTGGTCTCCTCGATCTCGGGGCTGATCTGCCCACGCTCCGGGCATGTCTCACCGAACGCAATCCAAAATTTATATTCCGGCCACACTTTTTCTATGGCCTCGAAGTGTTCTTCTGTCAGCTTTTGCCCTTCCTTGTTGATCAAGTTCTGCCATCGATACCGATCAATTCCAGTTCTTAGCTCCAGATCCCGATATGAGAAGCCGGAAAGGCGGAATACTTCAATGAAGCGGTCTTTCGCTCTCATCTAGTAATTAAAACCTATTCATTTTTACTTGACACATTCAACAAGACTTCTATACTAAGAACCAAGTTATTTTTACTTGGTTATCTTGAACAAGTAGCAATGTAACGCAACAAGGGGACATTATGGACGAACAGGCGATCCGTCAAGTGCTGTTGATGCCGCACGTGCAGGTGATGCACCGGGAAAAGTTCGCGGAACTGGTCGGGGTCACGCCCGGCGTGGTCGACGGCTGGGTGGACCGGGGCCAGGTCGACAGCATCGTCATCGGCAAGCACCGCCTGATCAACATGGTGAAACTCACCCAGCGCTGTCTTGAGGAGGCGAGCTATCTATGAGCGGGTCCTTCCAAGCCGTCCGTCTCCCCGGCCGGTCCATCGTCGACACGGTCGAATACCTCGTGCAAGCCTACCGCCGCACCGTCGAAACCGGCGGCGATCGCGCCCAAGCGCTCCAGGAGGCGAAGCTCAAGCTCGAAGGGCTCCTGCTCCTCCTCTGCGACACCCCCTTCGCCACCCTGATCGAAAAGGCCCGCGAAGAACTGGACCTCATCGACGAACGTACCGCTCAAGGCCAATTTCTAACCGTTCCCCTCTCCGCCTCGGTGAACTAGCCATGAACGAAACCGTGATCGTTCCAGTTTCCGCCATCCGCGAAGTCTGCGAATCCGCCGTTTCTCGTTACGAACGCAGCCTCTCGAAAGGCCACACCGCCGCGTTTCCCGACTACCAGGAAGCCTTCGGAAAACTCAACGGGCTCGCGCTCCTCTTCGTCAACGAGCCCGAGCTCTACGGCCTCATCCACGACCACCGCGAACGCCTGACCCGGCTCTTCCTCGGCGACTACTATCCTCCGGCTTCGAGCGGCCCCGAGGCGCTTCCCCCCGTTTCTCTCCAAGGTGCCGCTCAGGAGGCCCTCTCATGACGGCCTCCCTTTTCTTTTCGATTCCGGGCACTTTGGGGCGGTGCCCCCAGCCCCCAACCCCGACCGCCCCGCCCACCGGCCCCGCCTTCGCGGGTCCGGCCTTATTCCCGGCTCACGCTCTCGACCGCGCCCGCTCCGGAATCCCCTGGGGTGTCACGTCCCCCGATCCGGCCCCCACCGGTTCAAGCGCGGGCACGCGCCCGGCTGAGTCCAAGCGTTCCTTTGCCGTCGGCGCAGCCGCCCAAGGGGTTCCGCGGGCTGCCCTTTTAAGCCAGCGAGCGACCCCTCTCACTAAAGACCCAGAGGGCGCTCGAAACAACATGACCGCTTACCGCTGCGACCACTGCGGCCTCGTTCGCCACTGGCCCTCCAAACCCGGTCCCCAGGGCGGCTTAGGCTTCTGCGACTGCGGCGCCGATCCCCTCGCGTGGTATCCCGTCCGGCCCAAGGTTCCCGACCCTGCGCCCACCCGCCTGGCCTCGGTCCGCTACCGGCTGAAGGACGGCTCCGGCGGTTCCATCGTCGGCGCCTGTCCCGTTTCGGAACTCCTCGAAGACCTCCAGCGCGTCTACGGCGACCGCCTGGCCGCGCTGGAACCCCGAACTGAAAACGCTTTGAACGACGGCCTAGCCGCCCCCCGTCACGGCTAGTACACCGGATAAGAAAAGACGGCCAATGCAATAGAGACAGAGACCACGACCATGCAACAAATCCTGACCACCTTAGTCCTCGGCGCCAACCGCTACCGCATCGACGGCCAAACCGGCGGCGCGATCTATCTTCTGCAGCCGGGCGATGACGAAGACCCCAACACCTTAGGGCTCGCCGTCCACAAGGTCAAAATGCCCTACGACCTGTTCGACCAGCTCAAGGAAAAACAGGTGCCGGGCGTCTTCCAAGTCCTGATGGAAACCGAGCGGGGCGGTCAGGAAAGCGACAGCGAAACCGTCTTGAGCGTCAAAGGCGAAGGCCAGCTCAGCCTGGATGTCCTCCAGGCGCTGTTCAACGTATCCCCCACGGCCAAGGCTTCGGCCAAGGTCCCCGATCAGCCGATGGAAGGCGCCTCGGTCGCCCTCGTCATCGGCGCCAGCCGCTACGAACTCGAAAACGGCGCCAAAGGTGGCAGCCTCGTGGTGGCCCAAAAGACCAGCGGCCGCAACGACAACCAGCTCGGCTTCGAAATCATCCGCTTTTCGATGCCCTACGAGCTCTTCGGCGTCCTCAAAGAGAAGGGCCTCCCCGGCGAATACAAGCTCTTGGTGTCCTTCCGCAGCAGCTCAAGGTTCAAGGCAAGGCTCCGGGTCGATGGGATCGAGGGCGAGAGCTACCTCGACCGGGACCGGCTCCAGACCCTGTTCAACCTCCCGAAGACCGGCTCGGCGCCGGCTCCGAAAACCGGGACCAACGGCTAATGGACACCTCGGCCTGCACTCAAGAAACCATCGAAGCGGTTCAATCTGCTTTGGTTGTGTTGGTTACAGCAGATCTCTTTACTGCTGGATGTGGGGCTTTTATTGCCGTTTTTGCCTATCACGTATTCCGTGATTGTTGGTTTCTGCTGGTTCGGTGGGCTGAAAAACGCCGGGATTTACGCCGGCTTGAACAGCGATTCCCAACGAGAGAGGGTTAACCGATGGCCCTCCAAGCGCCTTTTTGTGATGGGACTTTGGATTTAACCGGGCCGTCTCCGACCTGCACCGGCACTTGGCTGGCCGTGGATGACCCGCAAGCGGTTTCGACCGCGATCAGCAACCTGATCGCGGTCCTCAATGAATTGTTCACCTTTGACGAAGCGTTCTTTTCGATCGTGTTCACGGCGCTGATCGTGTCATGGATCACCGGGCACTACGTCGGGCGAATGATGCAAGCCTGGCGCAAGGGGATGTAGCCCAAGCGCCTTTTTTTACCTTTCTTTTTGGAGAGATAACGATGTTTCTAGCGAAAGAAGACAAACAGTTCAACGTGGTTCGTGGCGCTTCGGCGGTGATCCGTCATCCGGTCACCAAAGCAACCGCAGTGGTTACCGCTGGTGTTGGCTCGATGGCCGCGTCTTCCGGCGCTTTCGCCATCGCCGCCGCTCAGAACGCCGCTGTGACCACGGCCTTCACCGATGGCTCCGCCTCGGTGCAGCTGGTGGTGGCCGGCATCATCACCTTGGCCGCGACTTTGACCGGTGTGGCCCTCATCTACAAATGGCTCTCTAAGTAAGGGGGTCGGATGATCACCACGGTTGTTCTCGCGTGTACGTTCGTGGCCATGTTTGCCTACGGCTACCAGTCGGGGCAACTGTGATGAACGGGACAGGAGTCCTCCGGGGCGGGCTTATGCTCGCCCTTTTTCTTTTCTCGGGCTTCTCTAGTGCAGCGCAATACTGCCATCAGATCCAGCAGACGATGGCGGAAGTGTCTGGATATAAGACCTGTAATAACGCCAATCAACAGTGCGTGACCTCGGAGAGTCAGCAGGCGTCGTGCAATGGCAGCTGGCAGCTGGCCGGGCCTTACTACGGCACCTTTGTGTCGGGGACGACCTGCAACGGCTACCGGGCTTCAGACAATCAATATGTCGGAACACGGGGGACGCTCGCCTCGATGATCTGCCCGGCCGGCTACAGCGGCCCCTCTAATGGGATTTGTACCCTAGTTGATCCGAACCAAGTCGATTGCATCAAGGCGCAATGTGGGTCAGAAGGGACCACGTACGCGGCGGATTACCCTTCCCGCTGCACCATTGGCGAGGCCCCGGTCGAGTGTCCAGGGCTCGGGGAAATCCATCACCCGGTCACCGGCCAATGTTTTGAGCCGCCGTGGTGTGATCCGCCTTATACCCTGAGCGCCGATCAGACCGCGTGCGAAGCGCCCAAATGCGATCCCAACAAATCCGGGGGTTGGCAGCAATGGGACCCTCAGCTGAAGCGGTGCGTCGCGAATCCGCCGACCTGCGGCCCGAATCAGCATCTGGTCGGGAACAGCAAATCGGAGATGGTCTTTTGTGAAGACAACCCGCAATGCCCCGAGGGGATGACCTATGGCTGTTTCGGCATTGGCGCGGGGCCCAACACCGGCGCGGGGCTTGGCAAAACCTGCTCTTGCTGGGGGCCTCAGCACTGCCCCGAGGGGCAGACCTGGGGCGCGGTCAACGGGATCGCCGGCTGTTACGGGAAACACCTTGATCCGAAGCCCTTGCCCCAAGTGCCACCCGGGCAGCCACCGAACACCACGCCCACGCCGCCCTCGGGCGGCAAGTGCACGAACTGCGGCCAGGCGGAATATCCGCCGAGCTCTAGTTCTTCGTCTTCGGGCGGCTCGTCGGGTGGCGGGAGTGGCGGCGGGTCAACGGGTGGCACGACCGCGTCAAAGGCCAACAGCGAAACCGGCGAGAAAGCGGCGAATGGGACCGGCAGCGGTCGGGGTGGGATGTGCCAGGGCGGGGCCTGTCTGTGCAATCCCAAAGCGGCCGCGTTGCCTCAGTCTGAGGTCAAATGCCCTTCGAGCGGCTGGTGTCCGCCCGATTATTACTCCACCTCTTCGGGCTCTTGCAGCAAGTCGCCGGGCGACTGTGGGAACGGCCAGCATTTCGAGTACGAGTCTCTGAGCTGCGTATCCGATACCTCGATGAAGAACGCCAAGGACCAAGGGGACGAAGCGATTACCCAGCGGCTTGACAAGATCATCGAGAACACCAAGCAGACCTACAAAAACCTCGAACTGCCAGCTCTGGCGACGCAAACCGCGGGGTCTTTCGGGTCTCAGGCTCAAGACGCTTTAACCGCGGCTAAAACGGAACTCCAGACCAAATACGACGAGGTGAAAGCGGGGCTGCAAGGCTTTGTTGGGAACCTCTCGGGTGCATCGGGGCTTCCGGTCTTTGACATGGGCACGGTCAAGGGTCAGCCGGTGGTGCATGACATGAACCGGTGGGCGGAACAGCTCTCCTATGTGGGCCTCGCAGTGCTGGCGCTCGCGGCGCTGGTTGCCTTCGAAATCGTCTTCAAGCGGGGGACCTGATGGCGTTAGATGTCGTGACCGAGTTCTTTAATGAAATCCTCGAATTTAAAGATTCGGGGCTTTACCAGTTTGTGACCGATGCGTTTGCCGAGTTCGTGGTGTGGTCCACGGTGGCATCAATCAAGGCCAAGCTCTTCATGCTCTCGTTCGCCTGGGACGTGGCACAGCAGATCCTGGTCAACCTCAACATTTCTTCGATGCTTCAGCAGGCGTGGGGGTCTCTCGATTCGAGAATGCTCCAGGTCCTGACGGCGTGCCGGGTCCCGGATGCCATCAACCTCATTCTGTCGGCGCGGGTGACGCGCTACGTCTTGGAATTCCTGGGGCTTTGACATGGCAACGGCCATCCATCACGGCCCTCCGGGTTCTTATAAGTCGTTCACGCTGGTTCAGCGGATCGCGATTCCCGAGCTCAAAGCCGGGCGGACCATCATCACCAATATCCGAGACTTCGACGACCTTGACCGGATCAAGGCCGCGTATCCGGGCGAAGCCTTCGACGACAAGGCCAAGATCATTCATCTGAAGGACACCGAAGCGAATCGGCTGAAGCTTGCGAAGTTCTTTCATTGGGCGCCGCCTGGCGCTCTCATTCTGATCGATGAAGGGCAACGGATTTACCCGAAGCGGCGAGACTTCAAGCTAGAAGCGCTCGACCACTACACGCCGGTTGAGGGGGAAGCGATCGAAGCGCTTAGGGACAAGCACGGGGATCTCGTGCCCCGGCCGGAGGACATCTGGACCGCCTTCGACATGCAGCGGCACTGGAATTGGGACCTGTACATCTCCACGCCCAACATCGACAAGATCCACGACTTTATCCGCCAGGTGGCGGACTGGGGCTATCGGCACCGGTCCCTCGATGGCGTTTTACCCTGGATGAAAGGCACTTGGTATGAGCATCAACACGACCCCGAATTCTCCGGCAAATCCCCCTCTCACTGTGTCGGCGTCCCGACCAAGTACAAGGTCGATCGACGCGCTTATCACTGCTACTCGTCAACGGCGACAGGCGCACATAGCGAGACAAAAACCGGCCGGTCGATTTTCCAAGACCCTAAGCTTCGGCTTATTGCCCTGGTCCTGGTCGGGGTCCTCTCCTGGGCGGGATACAACCTCCACGTCAAGCTCCATACGCCGAAAGTGTCTGAGGTGGGCACGGCGGCTGCTGCTGGGGCTGCTGGTCCGGCTGGTTCTGCTCCTGTTCACGCTCAGCCTCCTGCCTCAGCTGGTTCGGGGGCTGCTCCTGTAAAGGCGGAGGGACCGAAGCCCATTTACACGCTGATCGAGAAATCGGGGGATGCGGCCGTGTTTCTCGTGTTCGAAGGCGCCCGCCGTTACAAGCTCACGAGTGAGGATCTGATACGACGCGGCAAAGCCGTGCTGTTCATTGCCGAGTGCCGGGTGGCGATCGTCTCCAAGGGCTCGGAGATTGATGCGAGCTGCGACACCGTGCCGTGCCGGATCGAAGCGAAAACCCCTGAAAAGCTCGTTCGGCGCGAGTGCGACCTCGAAGCGCCGGCATCGGAGCGGAGCGCGAGCGCCCCGGCAAGGCCGCCGACGACGACGGCAGGAGGAGGAGAAGGCCGGCGCGGGGCGTGAACGTCGTAGACGTTTCTGTAACACGTCACTTGAAGAAAAAGCGCAAGGCGCAAAAACAGGGTGTTCCGTGACAATGCGGCACTGAATCGGAAACAAAAAAGTTTTAACTGTTTTGAATTCTTTTTCGTTAAAAGGGGGACTCATGGCGAAAGGCAAATTCTGGGACCGGCACTCGTTGAAATCCTTGGAAAAAGGGACTGGAGGCGATCCCAAAGGCCGGCTCTTCATCTCGAGGGCCGGGATGGCGGACCATTCCAAAATCCTTCTCTGCGGGAGTTCGGTCGATACCGTCCGCCAGCTCTATTACGGCACGATGGACCCGGACCAATTGGAGCGGATCAAAGCCACGATTGAAGCCCAGGTCTTCGAGATCGAGCACCGGCCTTTCGGACGCTGGCATGTCGGCAAGATGAGCAAGGTTTCGGGCTTTCGCTACAAGCTCCAGAACAATGACGAAGGCATTGTCATTCTGTTCGGCAGCTATTATGTCCAGGAAGACCGGGCCGGGGCTCACCTCAAGATCGAATTGTCGCCCCATTTCATCGCCCAAAGGGGCGTCAAGGAGATCCAGGACCGCTTGAATCAGATCGCCCAGGCTTTCCTCAAAGACCCGGTGCCTTCAGGGGTGGCGGTGCATCTGGCTTTGGACGTTCAGAACTGGACCCTGCCCCACACTTTCGAACAGCGCTTCGTCACCTATGCCAGGGCCAAGCGCTCCTATGACGGCCTCACCACCGCGGAATTCGAAGACCTCTCGGGCGTCGCGGTCCGCTACGGCAAAAGCGAAGTCGAAACCCTCATGTACGGCAAGGCCTCGGGCCTTCAAACCGTGATCTACAACAAGACCAAGGAAATCACAGTGACCGACAAGGTCGACTATTTCCACGGTCTTTGGACCGCCTACACCTTCGGCGACTTCGATCCCGAAAAACCCGTCTGGCGGATCGAAATGCGGTTTCATCACCAGGTCGTCCGGGAAGTGGGCGAAGGCTTGGGCGAAACGCTCCACAGCTTCCAGGATGTCGCCCCTTATCTCACCGACCTTTGGCGCTATGCCTTGATGAAAAACCGGCTCGACCATTCGAGCACTTACATCGATCCCGTCTGGCAGCTCTTCCTGGAAGACGCCGAATTCGTGCATCCGGCCCAAGGTCTTTGGATCCGCAGAAAAAAAAAGCAGGACGTCTCCTCCGTCGGCCGCAATTTCGCCGCGATCATCGGCAACCTGATTTCCCTCTCGGCCCGGCAGAACCGGAATGCGGGGCACGTCATGCGCCAATTGAAGCGGCTCGACTGCTTTGATGATCTCTTAAGGTATTACCGGCTCCGCCACATGAGCGAAGCGGATCTAAGGCAGCAGATCGAGAAAGGGCTCGCCCTCCGGCGGCTGATCGGCAAAGCGGCTTAGCGTTACGTAACGATAATGGCGATCAAGAAGACTGAGGTCGGCTGGCAGGTCGATATCCAGCCCGGCGGAAGGGGCGGGAAACGCTTTCGGAAGACCTTTCCCACCAAGCTGGAGGCGAAGCAATGGGAAAACTGGGTCAAGGCGAAGATCCTCAAGAATCCCGATTGGCAACCGGAAAGCAAAGATAAGAGAAAACTCTCGGATCTCGTTGATCTTTGGTACAAACACCACGGAATCAGCCTTAAGGCAGCAAAAGACACGAGTAAGCGCCTTTATCGGCTTTGCGAAGTTCTAGGGAACCCATCGGCCGAGGCCTTCAATGCTCAAATGTTTGCCGATTACCGGGTACGGCGGTTAAAGGAGGGTGTTTCCCCTAACACGCTTAACCGTGAATTCTCTTATCTCAGAGGCGTATTCGGCGAACTTAAACGGCTCGGGTACTGGACCAAACCTAATCCGCTGTCATCGGTTCGACAGTTCAAGATCCCGGAACGGGAACTCTCGTTTTTGACGGCCAGGCAAATCGAACGCCTATTAAAGGCGTTTAACACGGCCCGAAACAAAGACGTGCTTCTCCTCACCAAGCTTTGCTTGGCGACCGGTGCAAGATGGTCGGAAGCTCTAAAGCTCACCGCCGAAAATGTACGGCTGTCGCCTGCAAGCGTCACCTTCGTCGGTACCAAGAACGGAAAAAACCGGACGGTTCCGATTTCCGAAGAGCTGGCAAAAGAGCTTTCTGACAAGAAAACCACCGGGCGCTTATTCCAAAGCTGCTACGGCGCTTTCCGGGAGGGAGTGGAACGGGCTGGAATCGAACTTCCGAAAGGGCAACTCGCCCACGTCCTTCGTCACACGTTCGCGAGTCATTTCGTCATGAACGGCGGCAACATCCTTGTGCTCCAGAAGATCCTTGGGCATCACAGCATCACGGTAACGATGAAATACGCCCATCTAGCGCCCGACCATCTCAATGAAGCCGTCGCCCTGAATCCCCTTTCAAAGCTCGGTTGACACTTCGTTGACACCGGGCAATAAAAAAGGACCACACCGAAGTGTAAGTCCTTGTTTATATTGGCTGGGGGACCTGGATTCGAACCAGGGTTGACGGAGTCAGAGTCCGTAGTCCTACCGCTAGACGATCCCCCAATAGTGAAAGCACGCCGGCGAAGCCGGCGTGCCTTGTATTAACGCTTGGAGTACTGCGGACGGCGTCTTGCTTTGTGCAGGCCGACTTTCTTACGTTCGACTTCGCGCGCGTCGCGGGTGACGTAGCCGGCTTTGCGCAGCGGCTGGCGCAAGGTTTCGTCGAAGCTCATGAGGGCGCGGGTCAAACCATGGCGGATGGCGCCCGCCTGACCGGTCGGACCGCCGCCCGCGACTTTGACGAATACGTCCATCTTCTCCATCAGAGCGACGCGTTCGAGCGGCTGGCGCACGACCATCTGGTCGGTTTTTCTGCCGAAGTACTCTTCCAGTTGTTTGTCGTTAACGACAATACGACCGGTTCCGGATTTTGCGTAGACGCGTGCGACCGCGCTTTTGCGGCGACCTGTTCCGTAATACTGCGCTTGTGCCATGGTTGATTCAGCTTCTTAAATTAGATTTCCAACAATTTGGGCTGTTGAGCCTGATGATTGTGCGTGGGCCCGGCGTAGACTTTCAGCTTGCTGAACATGGCGCGGCCCAAGGGATTGCGAGGCAACATGCCTTTTACGGCGGTCTGGATGATGCGCTCCGGATGAGTTCCGCGCAGCTTGCCCAAGGCCACGGACTTCATGTTGCCGATGTAACCGGTGTGCTTGTAATAAATCTTGTCTTGTTCTTTATTGCCGGTAACACGCACTTTTTCCGCGTTGACGACGATGATGTAGTCGCCGGTATCGACATGAGGCGTGTATTCCGCTTTGTGTTTGCCGCGCAGACGACGCGCGATCTCCGTCGAAAGGCGCCCCAGCGTCTTTCCTTCCGCGTCGATGACGTACCAGTCGCGTTTTACTTCGGCCGGTTTTGCGCTAAAGGTCTTCATTACTGCACGCTCCAAACTCTGGCGTTGTTCGAAAAAGCGGGTATGGTACCCGACAACACATTATAAAACAAGCGATCGCTGAATGGCGGAACGATCTTCTTTTCCATAGCCGTCAACGGCGACGCGCTGCACATATTCGGGAACCAACCACTTGAGCTTGTGCAGGATCGCGGCCTCGTCGAAAGACCGGCAAGCCTCGGCCAGTTCGATCACGGCTTTCCTGGCCATCCGATAGTCGACGGTTAGGGGATGCGCCAACAAGAGCTTGCTGTGCTCGGTAGGCGTGGGCCCCTCGTGATCGTTGAACAACTCTTCGCTGATTTTTTCGCCGGGCCGGAGTCCGACATATTCGATCTTGATGTCCTGGCCAGGGCGTTTGCCGCTCAAGCGGATCATCTGTTCGGCCAGATAGCTGATCTTGACCGGATCGCCCATGTCCAGCACGAAGACTTCTCCGCCCTTGCCGATAGTCGCGGCCTGCATGATCAATTGGCAGGCCTCGGGTATCGTCATGAAATAGCGGGTGACATCGGGGTGAGTCACGGTGACCGGCCCGCCGGCCCTGATCTGCTCGCGGAACAGAGGCACCACGCTGCCCGCGGAATCCAGCACGTTCCCAAAACGCACGTTGATGAAACGAGTCCCGGCGACGCCGTTCATGCTCTGCACCAAGACTTCCGCCGCCCGCTTGGTCGCTCCCATAACGTTTTCGGGGGCTACGGCCTTGTCGGTGGAGATCAGCACGAATTCGTCGACACCGCCCGCAATTGCCGCTTCCGCTACCGTATAAGTGCCCAGGACGTTGTTCTGAACCGCCTGGCGGATCTGGTATTCCAGCAACGGGACGTGCTTGTACGCCGCCGCATGAAAGATGACTTCCGGCCGATATTGCGAAATCACCTGCTCGACGGCGAGCTTGTCGGTGACATCGCCGAGTATCGCGGAGAGGCGCAACTCGGGGAAGCTGCGCCTCAGCGCTCGTTCGATCTGGTACAGATTGAATTCGCAGCGCTCGAAGACGATCAGTTCGGCAATGGAAAATTGTGCGATTTGCTTGCAGAGCTCCGAGCCAATGGAGCCGCCGCCGCCCGTAACCAGAACCCGCTTTCCGCCGAGATGAGCCTGAATGCCCTTGCGGTCGAGCTTGATCGGCGCCCGTCCGAGCAAATCTTCGATGGAGACTTCGCGCAAATGCCCGGACAGTTGTCCCGACAGCATTCCTTGCATCGACGGCAAGGTCAGGAAAGGGATCCCGACCCCTTCGCACATTTCGACGATGCGCCGCATTTCTTTGTCCGTGGCCGACGGCACTGCGATCAGAATCGTCTCGATCTCCAATTTCTCGACGAGCCGCGGAATCTGTTCGCAACGCCCCCTCACTCTTACGCCGTGAATTTCGCTCCCCTTTTTCTTCGGGTCGTCATCCACAAATGCGATCGGGGCAAACTCGGTGCCGGAAGCACGAAGCAGATCCCTCACCAGCATTTCACCGGCCTTGCCCGCACCGACGATCAGGGCTCGCCTCCCGGTCGAGAGGGCCGCGCCGCGGTCTTTCCAGATGCGGTAGATCAGCCGGGGCGTAGACAACAGAAATAACAGCAGGACGGCGTAGAGCGGAATGACGGAACGGGGCACGCCTTCCAGCCGGTTGACGGAAAATAGGATGACGGCGATCGTCGCGATCCCAAGGCAAGACGCCTTGGCGATACGGACCAGATCGGGAATCGATGCGAATCGCCAGATACCGCGATATAGCCCCAAGCGGCGGAAGAACACGGCTTGGGCAATGATGACCAAAGGCAACCACTGAAGCGAAGCCCTCATTTCAAGCTCGGGCGGCAGGGATAAATTGAACCGCAGCCAATAAGCCCCCAGCCAGGCGAGCGCCACCATGATCAGATCATGGATGAAAATAATCGTGCGCGAGCGCATTTTCGAAAGCATCTCCTGCATTGCTTACCCCCCCTGTTTTCCTGCCTCCAGCCATAGGGCCAAGGCTATCAAAGGCGTATAGGCGCACACTAGAAAGACCGGCTCCAGCTGCGGCCAGCGCACCGCGGCAAAGGCCAAAGGCAACAACCAGCACAGATTGATGGCTAACACCGAAAGACTGACTCGTTTGTGACTAGCCCACCGGCGCGCCGCACGCTGATACGCATGGCTGCGGTGCGCCTCGTACCAGCGCTGCCCGCTGAGCATCCGCCGCAACAGCGTCACTGTGGCATCGACGAAAAACACGCCGAATAAGATCAGCCAGACGGCCAAGGACAGCGTGCCCTCGGCGGACGTCTGCAGGGCCAGCACGGCCAGAATGAACCCGATGAATGCGCTCCCTACATCCCCCATGAAGATTTTCGCGGGAGGCCAGTTCCAGCATAAAAAGCCGCCTGCTGCTGCCGCAAGGGTCAACAATATAACATCTGCACCATCCGAGAACGGCGGCGACTGATAAGCCAGAAGCCAGTATGACGATACAGCGACCGAAACGACCTCGATACCCGCAATCCCGTCGATGCCGTCCATGAAATTGAACAGGTTCAACAGCCACACCGCCAATAGAACGGCGAAAATGGGACCGAGCCAGCCCAAGTCGTAAATTTCCGCGGCGAAGCGGATCGATTCGAAGCCGTCCAGCCAATAAAGCGCCCAGCTGGCGGAAGCAATCTGCACGAGCAGACGCCATCTGGCGGGTACGTGTCCATGATCGTCCCAGAAACCGATAACGGCTATCGGCAAGGCTCCGAGCACAAGCATAAAAAGCTCGAACGTGATCTGTCCTAGCCAGTGGAGGCCGGCTGAAACCAGCGTGAAAGACAAGACGACCGCCAAACCGCCGCCACGGGGCGTCGGGACGTGGTGGGAGCTGCGGGCATTGGGCAGATCCAGCAGCCGTTTCGTCGCATAGCCGCGCACTGCTCCCGTCAGCATGCCGGAAACCAGCAGTACGGAGATGATCAAAAACCCTAACGAAAAGAGATTCATCGGTTAACTTGCTGCGCCGCTCGGCAGCCGGAAGAAGGCGGACCTGAGATCTTTTGAACTATTTCTTGGTTTCTTCGCTGCCCAAATAGGCCAATCGGTAGAACGCGGCGGCATCCGGCAAACGAAAAGACAGCTCATTATAGCCAGGTCTGAGCGGATAGGTTTTGATCGCCGAGCGGTACGGACCGATAGCGCTTGCCGCGGCCTGCAATACCAGCATGTGCGGCCGCGGGGAAAACAGCTTGACGGTAACTTGGTCTTCATGGTTGATCAGTTGAGGCGCGAAAGGCGCCGCCAGGGGCTCGCCGATGAAAACCCCCTCGCCCGGCCGGGCGACGCTTTTCCAATAGGCCTCGAGAATCGTATCGCCTTCCAAATAGTGCCAGATTGCCACGGCCGGATGAGGAAACTTGCTCAAAATATTGCAAGGTTCCGTCACCGTGCCGTAGCTTGCCGTAGCTCCCGCCTCCAGCCAGCGCACGCTGCTCATCTGCGCATTCTCGGTCAGCCTCCCGCCGAAAGAGGTCAGATGATCCGCCATCGCCCCGGGCACAAAACTTAAGGTGTCCAAATCCGGCACCTTCGCCAGTCCGGTAAAGTAAAACAGCACATCCCGCTTGTCGCTGATGAAGTCCGCGTCCATGCGGCGCAGCCGGATCGCTGCACCGAGTGCATCGACCGTCTTGTCGAACGTGACGGCTCGAACCCTTCGGTGCTTGTCGGAGGTGTTCAGCAAATACCCGGTACCGGTCGGATAGGTCCGGTCGGAGGCGATGCCGCGGTCGATCAGGTTTCGGACATCCTGAACGGTGCGGCCGGCCAGCATCATCGCGGGCCGGATTCGATGATCCGTGTAGGGCGCCCGGCTCGCAGAATGAAAGTATCCGCTGAGCTTGGTTTCGCCGCATTTGCTTGAACAATAGGCTTCGTCGAAACCGAACGCAAAAGCGGAAGTAATCGACATGCAATCGACTCTGAACGGCGCCATCCATGTGAGCGCATAGGCTTGAACCCGCGCCGGCGTCCGATTATCCACCGTCCGCTTGAGGGATTCGAACAGAGCGCGCGGCAGGTTATCGGACCCCGACGGAAAGCTCACCCGTATCATGTTCTCCTCGGGTATGCCCCGCCGTTTTTGGTAGTAGTTGCCGATGGCGATACTCGATGGGTCGGCCTCATTCACGATCACCGCCAATTCCTGCGGCCCCAGCGTTCCCCGCGAAAACAGCAACCGGTCGCTGCTTTCTTCGGCCTTCACGCCCTGAGACACGGCAGTGACAAGCAGCAAAACGAACCAGAGCAAACGCCCAGCCACGCTTGGCTCCCGCGTGCGGCCCTCCCCGTCGCGGCGGCGGCCAATGATATGACTCACGTTGCACGTCATTGCGACAGCCGCCTTGGCGATTCTTCCGGCCTTTCCGCGCTGTCTCCGGTCGACTGATTCGGTGCCCCCCTTCCGAACAACATCAAGCTGTTTCTCTCCGTCATCGACAAACGGAGTCGGGTATTCTGCACCCCATGCCACACGTCGTTTCCGTGACTTGACAAGCTCGGGACCACAACAGACTGTAGCCAGCGATAAAGCCTGCGAGCAGGATCGGCAGGCAATCCGGCTTAATCGGATATTTCACGGCGATCCTCACTCCAGAATTTCCCGCAAATACCGAAACAACAACCGGGCAGACCGGGGCGCGGCCTCCGCATCGCGCTCCCGACGCGCATCTCGGGACAGCTGCCGCAATTTCTGCCGATCCGCCCCCGGATGGGCCGCCAAAAACTCGTTAACCGCGGCATCGCCTTCCCCTACGATGCGATCGCGCCAACGCTCGATGACGTGCTGCCGGTGCACCGCTTCCGCGCTTTCGTTCTTGAGAGCCGCAAGCCCTGTCCGAATGGGCTCCGCATCGATATGGCGCAGCACTTTGCCGATGTACTTGCGCTGCCGTTTGAGCGCGCTGCGCTCGGTGATCGACTGTCCGAGGCGCACCGCTTCCAGCAACTCCACCGGCAAGTCCAGCCGCTCGAGCTGTTCGCGGGATAACCCGATCAACTCTTCGCCAAGGTCCTGCAAGTCCGCACTTTCGCGCTTCAACTGCGACTTGCTGATACGCTCCGGATATTCATCCGGCGCAATTTCGGGATCTTCCGTCCACGTCATAGGAAAGTGACTATAAAAAGCTAGATAACGGCGCTGAATTTTCGGCTTACTATACCACTCGACCGCTAAAACGGTGACGGCGGACTGAGCATTCAGCCAGTACAGATGGATCTAATTCAAAAGAGAGAGTACGCTACCTAAGGGAAAAAGTATGTTTCTCAAACAGAGCCGCATGGAAGGCCATCCGAACCCAAATCCGGAATATGGCATCAACACTTCGACCTATGACTGGTCGGTGCGCGTTTTCCGGCAGATCAAGAAGCTGCTCAAGGTCCGCATCACCTTGCACGGCAGCCCGGAGATCATTGATCGCGGCCATATTTTCCTTTTCAACCATTTCGCCCGATTCGAAACGTTCATCCCCCAATACCTGATGTACGAGGCCAGAAAGGTCTACTGCTGCTCGGTGGCCTCGGCGGAATTCTTCGAAGAAGACAGTGTGTTGGCGGGATTCCTGCGCGATGTCGGCGTCATCCCGAACAACTACCCGAGACTCCTGCCCTGGCTCGCCGAACAAATCCTGCTCGGCCGCAAAGTCGTCATTTTCCCGGAAGGGGGCATGGTGAAGGATCGCCGGGTTCTCGATAAACGGGGACGCTACAGCATTTACTCGCGCGTCAGCATGGATCGGCGCAAGCATCACACCGGGGCCGCCGTACTGGCGATGGGCTTGGAAATCTTCAAAATGGCCGTACGGCGCGCCGAACAGCAAGGGAACCGGCAACGCCTGTCGGCGTGGGCCGAGGCGCTCGGGCTGGAAAGCCGCGAAGCCCTGTTGGCCGCCGCCCATCAACCCACTGTCGTGGTCCCGGCGAACATCACCTTCTATCCGATTCGCGTCAACGAACACATTTTGAGCAGCGCCGCCGAACTGCTGAGCCGCGGATTGAGCCGGCGGCACGCGGAGGAAATCCTGATCGAGGGCAATATCCTGCTGCGCAACACCGATATGGATATCCAGTTCGGACATCCGATTATTGCGGCGGAGTCATGGCACCACTGGGAAACCTGGCTGGCAAAATGGCTGGCGCCGCGCATCGGGAGCATCGACGATGTCTTCGCCATCACCCGCAAACCTGCCAGCACGAAAGAGCGTCTCCTGGCCGGCCGACTGCGCCAGCGCGCCAGCATTATGCGCAACAACTATATGCGCGAGATGTATCAAGCGGTGACGGTGAATCTCAGTCACCTCGCTTCGACGCTGATCATGTATTGCGTACGGCGCAATCGGGCTGTAATCGATCGGGCGCAATTCTTCCGCACCTTGTATTTAGCGATCAAATATACCCAGCTATTGCCGCATGCACATCTTCACCGCAGCTTGCAAGACCCCGACGAATATCGAAACCTGCTGGAAGGCGAACATCTCGGCCTGCAAGAGTTCATCGATACCGCAAAAGCCAGCGGGCTGATCGAAGTTCATCCGGATCGCTATCGGCTGCTGCCCAAGCTGCTTCATGAGCACGAATTCGATGAAATTCGCATCGAAAACGTGATCGCCGTTTACGCCAACGAAGTCGAACCCATTTCCGGCATTACCGAAGCGGTCAAGCGCGCGCTGTCTGCGGAAAAAAAGCTAAGCCTCGTCGAGCTGGCAAATCTTCAGTTCGACGATGAGGTCAGATCATGGCGCTGGGATTTGAAGCACTCTGCCAAACATGCCTCCAGTACGGCGGCCCCACCGATAACCGCAACCGTGACACCCCGCCCGTTCTTCCTGAAGGCGCGATCGAGCAATGGTGCCGGCGTGATTTTGGTTCATGAGCTCCTAGCTTCCCCCGCCGAAATCCGCGGCTTCGGCGAACGCTTGGCCGATCTCGGTTTTCATGCTCTCGGCGTCCGGCTGAAAGGCCACGGAACATCACCCTACGACCTTAAAGACCGGCACTGGGAAGATTGGCTCGATTCGCTGCGGCGCGGGTATGACATCATGAAACCTTATGCGTCTCAGATTTACATTGTTGGCACCGGCATCGGCGGCTTATTGGCGCTGCAACTGGCCAGCGAAAACCCGGAGCGGTTGGCGGGGATTGTCGCCATTTCGCCGCCCTTCAAGTTCAGCGCGGCGGGCCCTATGGCCCCGCTGCTCCGCAGCACAAACCTCTTGGTTCGCTGGATGTCCCGGAGAACGAGTCCACCGTTTGTGGAAAGAACGCCGGAATATCCGCAGTACGCTTACCGCGAAGTTCCCTTGCGCACGCTCTACGAACTGCGCCGTCTTACTCAGGAGCTGGAAGAACGTCTCTCGGACGTGCAATGTCCGGTATTGTTGGCGCAAGCCGATCACGATCCGATTCTCGCTCCGGAGAGCGCGCGGATGATCTATAAGGCCCTGAGCTCCAAGACCAAAATCCTCCAGTCCGTACAGGCCGACCGCCACAATATACTTGTGGAGGATTTTGGTGGTATAAGGGACATCGTGATTCGATTTTTGACCCGGGACGCGTTGGCGCGTTGAGTTGAGTCCATGGGCCGTTCGTCGAGAAGGGCTCCGCCTTACCCTTCCAAGACTAGAACGATCAACGCCCGATCGGCCGTTAAGGAAGCTCTGATTAAGTTGATTCCGTTCATGCCCTTCGACAAGCTCAGGAGAGCGTTCGGCAAGCTCACCACGAACGGAATCAATACCTTACTGTTCGTCCTGAGCTTGTCGAAGGACTTAATCAGAGCTTCCTTAAGTGATCTGTTGTGCAATGGAGAGCACAATGCAAATCCTTCAAAGCATCGGACCGCAATGTGTCATGGAAAAGCCCTGGCTGAAAAGTTACCCGCCGGGGGTGCCGGAAACAATCGACGAACCGGATTACCTTTCGCTGGCGGATTTCCTCGAAAAGATGGCGGCCCGCTATCGGGAACGGCCGGCACTTTCCAATTTGGGACGGACCCTCACCTATGCCGAGCTCGAAGAATTGAGCAGGCATTTCGCGACTTTCTTGACCCGCGGCCTCGGCCTGGAACGAGGCGAACGAATCGCCATCATGCTGCCGAACGTTTCGCAGCAACCCGTTGCCGTATGGGGCGCGTTGCGCGCCGGGCTCATCGTCGTCAATACCAATCCTCTCTACACCGCTCGCGAATTGGAGCATCAGCTCAAAGATTCGGGCGCGACAGCCATGGTGGTGCTGGAGAATTTTGTCCCGGTGCTGGCCGAGGCGCTCCCCAGCTTAAAGCTCAAGGCGATCATTATTTCCGGTCTCGGCGATCTGCTGCGGTTTCCCCGTTCATACCTGATTACCTGGTATGCGCGCCTGTTCAAGAAGCGAGGTTCGGGGGCTCACATCAGCGAAACCGTTTCGTTCAACACGGCCCTGCACGAAGGCAGCCGGCTTCCCTTCGAAAAATCGGACTTGAAGCCGGAGGACATCGCTTTTCTCCAGTACACCGGAGGCACCACGGGCATCGCCAAAGGCGCCATGCTGACGCACCGCAATCTGCTGGCGAATGTCGAGCAGTCCGCCCAATGGATTCAGGGCAGTCTGCCCCCCGAACGAGCCATGATCGGGGGCGAGGAGATCGTGGTCACGGCTCTGCCGCTCTACCACATCTTTGCGCTGACCGTGAATCTGCTTTGCTTCACCGCATTAGGCGGGCTGAACTATCTCATTGCCAACCCGCGGGACCTGCAAGGTCTCGTCAAAGCGCTTGGCAAAGTCCGTTTCAGCGTCATAACGGGCGTCAACACGCTCTTCAAAGGGCTGCTCAACACACCCGGCTTCGATGATCTGGATTTCAGTTCGCTCAAATTCGTCATCAGCGGCGGTATGCCGACCGAGGAAGCCGTGGCGAATCGCTGGCGGCAAGTGACCGGCTGCCCCATCACCGAGGGTTATGGCCTGACCGAAACCTCTCCGGTGGTTGCCGTCAATCCAGCCGGTTTGATGGAGTTCAACGGCAGCATCGGACTTCCCCTACCGTCCACCGACTGCAGCATTCGGAACAGCGACGGCCGTCCGCTGCCGCCTGGAATGGCGGGCGAGCTATACGTGCGCGGACCGCAGGTCATGAAAGGCTATTGGAACCGGCCCGACGAAACCAGCACCGTTATGACGCCGGACGGCTGGCTGCGTACCGGCGACATCGCCCGCATGGATGAAAACGGGTTCTTGTATATCGTAGACCGCGAGAAGGACATGATTCTCGTCTCCGGCTTCAACGTCTATCCCAATGAAATCGAAGCCGTTCTGAATGCCCACCCGGCCATTCTCGAGTGTGCGGCAATCGGTGTGCCCGACGATAAAACCGGCGAAACGGTCAAGGTTTTTATCGTGCGTAATAACGAGAGCCTGGATACGGACGCAGTCCGCCATTATTGCCGTATGAACTTGGCGGCTTACAAAGTGCCTAAGTACGTAGAGTTTCGCGACGAACTCCCGAAAAATGCCGTAGGCAAAATCCTTCGCCGGGAGCTGCGAATAACGACTTAATAAATACGACACGCGGCGCGTTCCTTAATTCCTGCTGCGTCAAAGAATTTTGAATAGGGCCCTTTCGAGCGGCCCAAGCGGTGATACGCCGCTGCGGTTTCCGTGCTTATTTTTGTTGATGATTTTCACTTCGGAGATCGAACGATCTCCTGTTCTTTGTGGCGTTTCCTGTCAGGAGGCAGACCATGAAAAACGTTGTTATCGCCGGCTACTGCCGCTCGCCGTTTACCCCGGCCAAAAAAGGCCAGCTTAGCGGCGTCCGCCCCGACGAATTGGTCGCACAAGTGGTTAGAGGCTTGCTGCGCAAAACCGGCGTCGAGCCCGAAGACATCGAGGATCTGGTCCTCGGCTGCGCTTTTCCCGAGGCCGAGCAGGGTCTGAACATGGGCCGTCTCGTCGTGTTCCTGGCGGGCCTTCCGCTGTCCGTCGCGGGCACCACCATCAACCGGTTCTGCGGTTCGTCCATGCAGGCCATTCATCAGGCGGCGGGTGCGATTCAGCTGAATGCAGGCGAAGCCTTCATTTGCGCCGGGGTCGAGTCCATGAGCCGGGTGCCGATGACGGGCTTCAACCCGATGCCTCATCCCAGGCTTTATCAAGAGTATCCGCAAGCCTACATGAGCATGGGCGAAACCGCGGAAAACCTGGTCGAGCGTTACGGCATCAGCCGCGCCGATCAGGAGCGTTTCGCCGTCGACAGCCAGCGTAAGACGCAGGAGGCCAGAGCCTCCGGCCAATTCGACGACGAACTGGTGCCCATCAAGACACCCGATGGCGTGGTGACACAGGATGGCTGCCCGCGCCCCGACACCACCCCGCAGGCCTTGGCCGGCCTGAAACCCGCTTTCAGGGAAAACGGCGTGGTCACGGCCGGCACCTCTTCGCCGCTCACCGACGGCGCCGCTGCGGTGCTGGTGTGCGCCGAAGACTATGCAAAACGTAATGGCCTCGAACCCTTGGCGCGCATCAAAAGCATCGCGGTGGCCGGCTGCGCGCCCGAAATCATGGGCATCGGCCCGGCCGAAGCAAGCCGCAAGGCGCTCAAACGCGCAGGGCTCGCTCTCGAGGACATCGACCTCTTCGAATTGAACGAAGCCTTTGCGGTCCAGGCACTGGCGTGCATCCGCGAACTCGGCATCGACGAGAGCAAGCTCAACCTTCACGGCGGCGCCATCGCTCTGGGCCATCCGCTGGGCGCCAGCGGCGCTCGCATCACCGGCAAGGTGGCATCGCTGCTGAAGCGGGAAAAGAAACGCTACGCCCTAGCGACGCAGTGCATTGGCGGTGGACAAGGTATCGCGACGATTCTGGAAGCAGTTTGAGGTTGCTGTGGGAGCGGGCTTCAGCCCGCGACGGCCTCTACGAAGGAACCATCGCGGGCTGAAGCCCGCTCCCACGATCAATTAAACCTTCACCCTACATTTCGAGGTGAGGCCGACATGAAGATCGAAAAAATGGCCGTCATCGGCGCGGGAGTCATGGGATCGGCTATCGCGGCCCAGGCCGCTAATGCCGGCGTTCCGGTTTTGCTGTTGGACATCCTGCCCGAAGGGGCGACGGATCGGAACATGGTTGCCAAAAACGCCTTGAAGAAACTGCAGGACACCGATCCACCTCCGTTGATGCACCGCAAAAATCTCGCGCGGATCACGCCGGGCAACATCGAGGATGATCTGGGCCGCCTTGCCGAGGCGGATTGGATCATCGAGGCGGTCGTCGAGAAGCGGGAAATCAAGCACAAGCTCTACCGCAGTCTGGACAGTGTCCGCAAACCCGGCTCCATCGTGTCCTCCAATACCTCCACCCTCCCCCTCGCCGAGCTGACGCAAGGCCTGCCGGAAAACTTCCGGCGCGACTTCCTGATTACCCACTTCTTCAACCCGCCGCGCTACATGCGGCTCCTGGAGATCGTTTACGGCCCCGAAACGCGGTCCGATGCTCTGGCAGCGCTGATGGACTTCAGCGATCGGCAGCTCGGCAAGAGCATCGTGCATTGCAAGGATACGCCTGGCTTCATCGCCAACCGCATCGGCATTTTCTGGCTGCAACTCGGGATTTTGGAAGCTCTTCGTCTCGAGCTCACCGTCGAGGAGGCCGACAGCGTCATCAGCCGTCCGTTCGGCATCCCGAAAACCGGTGTTTTCGGGCTGCTCGATCTCGTGGGGATCGATCTCGTTCCCCACATCGTTCCGAGCATGGATCGCGCGCTTCCGCCGAACGATCCTTTCCATGCCATCAGCCGGGTGCCGGAGTTGGTGATGCGAATGATCGCGGAGGGTTATACCGGGCGCAAAGGCAAAGGCGGGTTTTATCGCCTGAATCGGGCCGGGGGCGGAAAGGTCAAGGAAGCCCTCGATCTCCAAACCGGCGCGTACCGGGTCAGCGTCAAACCGGAACTCGCCAGCATCGCGGCCATGAAGACGGCCGGATTGGCCGGCCTGCTGCAATCCGCCGACAAAACGTCCGAATACGCCCGCAGCGTCATGGCCCAGACGCTGGCTTATGCCGCTCAGGTGGCCCCGGACATCGCGGACGATGTGGAATCGGTCGACCGCGCCATGCGGCTCGGCTACAACTGGCAGTACGGCCCGTTCGAACTGATCGACCGGATCGGCGCCCAACATCTGGGCAGGATGCTCGAAGCCCTGGGCAAACCCGTCCCCGAACTGCTCCGACACGGCGGACCGCTTTACCAAGTCGTCGACGGCCGGCTGCACGGACTCGCTTTCACCGGAACGGGCGACACCGGTGGGCTAAAATCGGCGCTACGACCGATCGATCGCCCGCCCGGCGTCTTGCTTCTGGCCGACGTCAAGCGGCGCAGCAAGCCTCTGGCGCGAAACCCTTCGGCGAGCCTGTGGGACATCGGCGACGGCGTCGTCTGCCTGGAATTCCAAAGCAAGATGAACACCTTCGATCCCTTGGTGCTCAAGCTGATCCATAAGGCCGTCGACATCGTGCAGAGCGATCACCGTGCGCTGGTGATTTACAACGAAGCCGAGCATTTTTCCGCCGGGGCCAATATTGGCGTGCTGCTCTTCGGCATCAACATCGCCCTGTGGCCTGAAGTGGAAAACTTGATCAAGCAAGGCCAGGACGTCTTTAAAGCACTCAAATACGCGCCCTTCCCCGTGATCGGCGCGCCGTCGGGACTGGCTCTCGGCGGCGGATGCGAGATCCTGCTCCATTGTGATGCCGTGCAGGCCCATGCCGAACTGTACGTGGGGCTGGTGGAAGCCGGCATCGGCGTGATTCCCGGCTGGGGCGGCTGCAAGGAGATGCTGCTCCGGACTTTCGCCGATAAAAAAGCTCCTCAAGGTCCGGTGGCACCGGTCGCCCGGATCTTCGAAACCATCAGCGTCGCTACCGTGTCGAAATCGGCTCAGGAAGCGAAAGACCTCCTGTTCCTGCGCCCCGGCGACGGTATCACCATGAACCGCGACCGGTTGCTCTTCGAGGCCAAGGAGAAAGCGCTGGCGGTGAGTGAAAACTATGCGCCGCCCGAGCCGCCGGTCTTTCATCTCCCCGGCCCCTCGGGCAGAGCCGCGCTGGACATGGCCATCGGCCAATTCCGGCGGCTCGGCAAGGCTACCGCCCATGACGCCGTGGTGGCCGGAGCTCTGGCCGAGGTGCTCACCGGGGGCGATGCCGACATTAGCAAGCCCTTGTCCGAGGACGATCTCCTGGCGTTGGAACGGCGTGCCTTCATGGATCTGGTTAGACGAAAAGAAACCATTGCCCGCATGGAACACATGCTTGAAACCGGCAAGCCTTTGAGGAATTAACCATGGCCACCTACAAAGCACCCTTGCGCGACATGCGCTTCATCTATCACGAGTTCCTGGCCGATGAGCACTTGGAGGACATGCCCGGCATGGAGGAGATCTCGCCCGATCTGGTGGATGCCGTCCTCGAGGAATTGGCTAAGGTCGCCGAAAACATTCTGTTCCCTCTCAACCGGAGCGGCGACGAGGAAGGCTGCCGGTTCGAGAACGGCGAGGTGTATACCCCACGAGGCTTCAAAGAAGCGTATCAGCGCTATCGGGAGGGCGGCTGGCCCGGATTGACCAGCCATCCCGAATACGGCGGGCAGGGGCTTCCGGAAACGGTCTACGTGCTGACCTCGGAAATGATGTCGGCCAGCAATCTGTCCTTCGCCATTTACACCAAGCTGACCCACGGCGCCTATCATCTGTTGCTCAAAACGGCCTCCGAGGAGATCAAGAATCTTTATCTTCCGAACATGGTGGAAGGACGCTGGACCGGCACCATGTGCCTCACCGAGCCGCAATGCGGCACCGATCTTGGTCTTCTTCGCACCAAGGCCGTTCCGCACCCCGACGGCACCTATCGGCTGACCGGCACCAAGATTTTCATTTCGGGCGGCGAGCAGGATCTCAGCGAGAACATCATCCAGATGGTTCTGGCGCGCACCCCTGACGCCCCGCCCGGGGTCAAAGGCATCAGTCTGTTTTTGGTGCCGAAGTTCCTGGTCAATCCCGACGGCAGCCTGGGAGCGCGCAACCGCATCTTCTGCACGTCCATCGAGCACAAGATGGGCATCAAGGGCTCGAGCACGTGCAGCCTGAGCCTCGAAGATGCCACCGGCTATTTGATCGGGGACCTTAACAAAGGACTCCGCGCCATGTTCGTGATGATGAACAGCGCCCGTCTCGAAGTCGGGTTGCAGGGGCTTGGCCTCGGCGAAGTGGCGTATCAAAATGCCGCGGCCTATGCGAAGGAGCGCTTGCAAGGCCGCGCGTTGACCGGCCCGAAAAATCCCGATAAGCCGGCCGATCCACTTATCGTTCATCCGGATGTGCGGCGCATGCTGTTGACCATGCGCGCCTATACCGAGGGCATGCGGGCGATGTCGGCCTGGGTGGGCGCGCAATTGGACAAGGAGAACCGGCACCCGGACTCCGGCATCCGCCAGCAGGCGGAGGACTTCGTCGCCCTGCTGACGCCCGTGGTGAAAGCCTTCTTTACCGATCTCGGGTTCGAAACCACCAACCTGGCCGTTCAGGTGTATGGCGGGCACGGCTATATCCGCGAGCACGGCATCGAACAGTTCGTGCGCGATGCGCGCATCGCCCAAATCTATGAAGGCGCCAACGGCATCCAGGCTCTGGATCTGGTCGGGCGCAAGCTGCCCGCGCACGCCGGACGGTATCTCCGCAGCTTCTTTCATCCGGTCCAGCGCTATCTCGACGAACGCATCGGAAACGCTCAACTGGCCTTTGTCACCGAACCGCTAGCCAAGGCCTTCAGCCGGTTGCAGCGCGCCACTGCCTTCATCGCCGAGCGCAGTCTCGCCGATCCCAACGAAGCCGGCGCCGCGGCCTACGATTACCTCCATCTGTTCGGCCTTACCACCATGGCCTATTGCTGGGCGCGCATGGCGGAAATCGCTCAGGGTAAGATCGAGGACGATACGACCGGCTTTTATCAAGCCAAGCTCGATACCGCCCGCTTTTACATGGAGCGCATTTTGCCCAGAACCTCGGGACTCTTTTCCGCCATTCTTTCGGGCAGCGGGAGCATCATGGGCTTCAAAGACGAGGCGTTTTAAACCGACTCCGGAACCACTGCCACTTTCTGCGTCACTTTGACGATACACGCGCTGTAGAACTGTCTAAGAAACGTTACTCTTTAGACAGTTCTTATGCGCATGAAACGGGAATCTTTTGCCGAAATCCGAGTGTTCTGTTATGCCGGCTATCGCGGCGATGAAGAACCGCGGCGGATGCTGATCGACGACCGCAAAGTCAAACTGGAAATCCTCAACCGCTGGACCACGCCGGAGTACCGCTACTTCAAGGTTCTCGGCGACGATTGTCACATCTATACCATCCGTCAAAACGATCGCGACAGCCGGTGGGAATTAACTTTGCTTCATTGACGCCGGAGGAATCTTCGACACGAAGGCCCCGACTCGCAGGGCGGAACCGCAAATGAAAGTTGATGCTTGAAGTTCCCCGCCCACTCCGCCTACACTCGACTTCAACCCCCAAATCGCGAGAGTGAGGATGGATATGAACACATACTCGACCGAAGACATCAGGACCATCGCTCTGGTTGGACACTCGGGCGCAGGTAAGACGACATTGGCTGAAGCGCTGTTGTACACGACAGGGATGGTTACTACGCCGGGCAGCATCGAGAAAGGGACTACCGTTTGCGATTACGATCCTCTCGAGAAAACCCATCAGCATTCCCAGCAACTCGCCGTCACCCACATCGACCACCAAAATACCCGTCTCCATCTTCTGGATACTCCGGGATACCCGGACTTCATGGGCCAAGCCTTATGCGCGCTGGATGCGGTCGAAACCGTAGCCGTAGTCATCAATGCCGCCAACGGCGTCGAATTCACCGCCGGCCGAATGATGCAATGGGCCCACGCCCGGGGCTTATGCCGCATGATCGTCGTGAACAAAATCGATGGCGACAACCTGAACCTGCCGGAACTCGTGAAGGAGATTCGCGAGGCGTTCGGCAAAGAATGCCTGCCGATCAACCTGCCCGCCGACACGGGTACACGGGTCGTCGATTGCTTTTTCAATGGGGAGGGCAAGACCGATTTTTCCTCGCCGGCCGAAGCCCATCGCGCGCTGATCGATCAGGTGGTGGAAGTCGATGAAGCGCTCATGACCCAATATCTCGAACAGGGGGATATCGCGCCCGAAACCCTGCATGCCCCTTTCGAAGAGGCGCTCCGCAACGGCCATCTGGTTCCCATTTGCTTCGTTTCCGCCCGTACCGGCGTCGGCGTTCCGGAATTGGCGGACGCGTTCGTAAAACTGCTGCCGAACCCCAAAGAAGGCAATCCCCCCCTGTTCGAACGCTGGCCCTCCAATACCGAGCGCAAGAACGCCGTGCCGTTCCGGTCGGAACCCGTCGCGGCTAAGCACGTGCTGGCCCATGTGTTCAAGGTGGAAATGGACCCGTATGTCGGCAAGATTTCGGTATTCCGCGTCCATCAGGGCACGATCACCCCCGACACCCAACTCTTCATCGGCGAGTCCCGGAAACCCTTCAAAGCGGGGCATTTGTTCATGCTACAGGGCAAGCAGCACGTCCCCGTGATGCGCTGCATACCGGGCGACATCTGCGCCGTGGCCAAAGTGGATGAAATCGAATTCGATGCGGTGCTGCACGATGCGCCCGAGGACGATCATATCCACCTGAAACCCCTCGACTTTCCCCATGCGGTGTTCGGCCTGGCGATCACGCCGAAGCGACGAGGCGACGAACACAAGCTATCCGAGGTGCTGCACAAGCTGGAAGCGGAAGATCCCGCTCTGGACGTGGAATACGATGCCTCGACTCATGAGGAAGTGATGCACGGCCTGGGCGAACTGCACCTCCAAAGGGTGCTGGAAAAAATGCAACACCAGTACAAGCTGGAAGTCGACACCCATCCGCCCAAAGTTCCTTATCGCGAAACGATCACCTTGCCGGCCGAAGGGCATCACCGCCATAAGAAGCAAACCGGCGGTGCCGGCCAGTTCGGCGAAGTCTTCCTGCGCATCGAACCGCTGCCGAGAGGAGCGGGTTTCGAGTTCGTGGATGAGGTTAAAGGCGGCGCGATTCCCGGACAATTCATCCCGGCGGTCGAGAAAGGCGTGCGCCAAGCCTTGGAGATCGGCACGGTAGCAGGCTACCCGATGCAGGATGTCCGCGTCGTCGTTTACGACGGCAAGACGCATCCGGTCGACAGCAAGGAAGTGGCGTTCGTCGCCGCCGGCAAAAAAGCCTTTCAGGATGCCGTGTCGAAAGCGCGCCCCATCGTGCTGGAACCGGTCGTCAATATCGAAATCAGCATTCCGGAATCGACGATCGGCGACGTCAGCGGCGATCTCTCGTCCCGACGCGGCCAGGTTACCGGCACCGCGCCATCGCGAAGCGGGATGACGACGGTCACCGCACGCGCTCCTCTCGCCGAGCTAAGCAGTTATCATTCGCGGCTCAAGTCGCTCACGGCCGGCCGAGGTTCCTATACCCTGGAATTCAGCCATTACGAACCGGTGTCGCCGTACATTCAGCAACAACTCATGGCGCAATACAAGCCCGGTCCGGAAGACTGAGAGCACGCCCGACCGGCGGAGACACGTCGCGTTACCGCCAGCCGGAATAGGACAGCAGACGCAAAAAACGCGGAAACTCGATCCCGAGGAGCACTTCCAAGGTCTTCGCCTGCTGTTTCAGGTGGGCCATGTCAGCGCGTTGCATGCGCTGCCCGAACCCAAATCCGATCACATTGCCTCGACCGGGAACCTGCAGGCGCATCGTACGTCTTTCGAAATACAGGTTGAGCAGCCCCATGGATTGCCGGAGCGATTGGGTCTGCGTTCCCCACAAGTTTATGGCGAGAATGCCCTCGGGATGCAATAGCCTGTGGCTTGCCGAAAAGAAATCCTGTTGATTCACCGTCTCCGCCAGGCCTTGATGATCGAACACATCCACGAGAATATGATCGTACTCCGCCTCCTGCCGGCCGGCTTCGGCGCAGACGAAATCGTTGCCGTCCGAAACATGAACGGTGAGCCGCGCATCCTTCGGAAGACCGAAGTATTCGTAAGCGATCTCGGCGACCGCCGGTCGACACTCGACCGCATCGATTTGGCATTCGGGGAAGTGATTGAACAGGAATGTTGCGAGCGTACCGCCCCCTAACCCCAGCAGAAGAATCTTGCGTGGCCCGGGTTTGAACAGAAGCCCTGCGAGCATCGCCCGCACATAAGAAAGTTCCAGTTTATCGGGCTCGGTGAGCGACATGGCGCTCTGCTTGGGATGGGTGCCGAAATGAAGAGAGCGCACGCCATAAGTATCGACAACTTCGATGATGCCAATTTCGTCCCTGCTGCAGTGAACGAGGACACCGCCGTACTTCCGCATTGTGATCGCTTTAGATCGAACCGAGTTATGGTCGAAACTTGAGGCACATCCGGTCGAGCGGGATCGATGTGGTGCGCGTTTTCGCGCACATGATTGAGGCAGATGCCCCGCTCCCGATTGCAACCCCATACACGAAACAAGCATGTGATTGTTCTAAATCGCTTTTCAATCGTGGCACGCCCATTGCTTTAACATCTTTGCATAACCTCTTCATCTCGGACACCAGGGAACAGCTAACATATTCTCCATTACTGCCCACTCTTCCCTCCGTTAACCGCAAAAGCCATCTTCCCCTCTGTTATCTTGGTGTCCTTCTTTTTTTGACGAACGGTCGATTTAGACATAACAGTGCCTGCGGGCACCGTCGCACGTCTATCCGCTTATTCGGGAATGTCTTCGTATGAGACTGCAGCCTGACCGTTCCGGCAGCTTGAAGATAATTTACGTCCCGCACGCCACATCTGTCCATGACCGCTTTCCCGAAACCCAGAGAACGGCTTTTGGTGCCGATCAGTAGCTATTTGGCCTAATAGCTACAGACGGCGAGGCGTGAACGAATCGATTCGAGCATGAATCTTTGCAAAATCAAGGCTTATCGGAGGATTTGCAATCCAAACACGGCCGGCATTTTTGATCAAGCATCCAACCATCTAAAGTCTGCTTGATGCCAGAGGCCTTTATGGCGGCCAAACGGCGGATTTCTCCGATTGGAAATCCGTTTACGTGCAGGTTAGAGCAATCAAACGGATGATGCGGGCTCTTCGACAGTCGTAAGCACGATGTGACAGAAATTCGAGTTGGCTTCCAAAAGGCTGGCGATTCGGAAAGTCTTTTTCGCTCCCTGCTCCTCCACGACGAGGTCATCACCGCCACGTAGCTTGACAGGCGGAATGATTAAGCTACCCGGCACGTCCGCACTCGTTTTAAACAACAAGGCTTTTTGAGGACGGCTTCCGGGCAAGCTACTAAAAAATCGGACAAAACGCGGATGATTTCCCAATAATTCGATGTTGTAACAAAACTGGCCATTATGTATTTGTCCGCCCCGCACGGCACCCACCTGAACGATCTCATCGTCGGTATTCAATGAAAGCAGATCGCCTACGCGAAGGGTCCGCCCACCCGAGTCGATCATGTAGAAACCGGGTAGTTCGCTACGGTAGACCTTCACGGAACGCATATCCCCAAAACCTATATCTAAGCTCTCGCCCTTGGCCGCTGGACCGGAAACCAGCGCCGCAGCAAAAGTGCCCGTCGACTTGGAGCCGAGAATTTCCGATCGCATATCCGAGCTTAGCGGTGCCAACTCAAGCTGATCCAGGTTCGACCAGAGGGCATAGGAAGCGCCGGTGGTTCGGCGCGATTCGATGCAGCTTACCGTCGCTGCGATGGCCTCTATCCCCACGCTCGGCAGGGCACGCCGCGCAGTCAGCTCCGGCTGGTACGGCAGACGATCGCCGAGCCGCGGAAGAACAACCATCAGCGGATGTTCCTCCGGCTTGCCGTTCACCCGAATTTCGTTACAAAGTTCACTCAACAAACGTTCCACGAACAAAAACCGCAGACCGGCCTTGTCGACCGGTGCCGGTGCGGGCACAGGCGTAATAGATCCGGCGATCGACAGATCAAAACACAAAACGGCACGCGCCCCACTATTGACGGGCGTCGATTCGATTCTTACAAGCTCCGCCTGAATCACCAAAAAATCGAACAGCCGCTGCATGTCTTGCTGGCTGAGCCTGCTCGGAGCGGCTATCCCGAACAACAGGACGACCTTAAAAAACCGGATGGCAGAGACCGCGCCCGCAGTTTTATTGTCCAGCGCCGAATAACCGAGGCCCCGCTCTTCAGCCAGCCGGAAAAGCCCAAAGACGAGCGACCAAAAGGACGAGGGCGGCGCCTCGTAAATCTGAGCGGCTCTTAGAAGGCTGTTAGCGTAGTATTCAAACGCACGCCCGATTATCATCGCCTGTTCCGAGGAGTCAAAAGCTTCGGCGAACGTCCCCGCCTCCACGATTTGCCGATAACCTGCCGCCAATTCGCCATGAAATCTGGAGCACAGACTGGCGATTTTCCGAGTCCTCCCATCCAATGGAAACGACTTGTCCAGAAAGTACGGCAAAAGCCCTTTATCGAGCCTGGTCACCGTCGCTCCGCATTTATCAAGGATTGCAAAGCGAAGACGGGGCTCCACAGAAGAGGCGTTCAACGCCTGCAATACCGGATAAAGTACGCGACAGCATTCACGAGTATTGGCCACGGATAATCCATCCAGCCAAACCACGGCCGATTCGATATCGAGCTTAAAAGGCAGTGCCGGATTGTGATGCATAAACAGGAGCAATAGGGCTTATGACTTTACCTGAGTTTAGCCCGACGCCGGCTTCTTACAATTCGCCGGTAACGAATAGGGTTTCCCGTTGCGGGATTTGAGAGCCGGATCTCAAAATCGAGCACTTCAAACGATCACGCCCCCGCTCCTTTGGCGGGGGGAATCTTGGACTTGAACCGTTTTTCGGATTTCCTCCTGGAATGACGATCGGCCTTTTATGCGGATGCAAAAGCCCCAACACTGCGAGCGAAATGCCTTGGATTGACTAGACTTGTTCATAATGCGCTTTGACTACAGGGCGCGATCGGCTTTCGAATCACTCACGACGTGAATTCGGCACAAGGCGATTAATCGCTGAAAATGCTCATCCGATTTGGAGTTAATTGGACTTTAACCGATGAATAAACGTGATTGACCATAAAACCTCGCTCACAGCGGTTGCCGAAGCCGCATACGACTATTGCCGCTTGATCGAGCACATCAAGGCCAATCAGCTGAGAGAATGGCTAAAGTGCGTGGAAAGCGCTTTGCTGAAACTAGACGCCACCGTCAGGCGACTCGCCTCTCAGGAACCCTATGCCGCGTACAAACTGGCCCCCGATTTGGATGCGCGTTTCGAATCCTATCTTCGCCTTAAACGTTATTTGGACCACTACGACGAACTTTCGCTGGGACCGGACTTTACCGAATACCATGATTTGAGCTTCGGGAATCTTTCGGAAAACCTGACCGATATCTATTTCGAAGTCAGACGAGGACTGGCTTCGTACGAAACCGGAACCCTCGGCCAACAATCCGCACAGCGGATTTGGTCGAACGGTTATCGCAACTACTGGCAGCAGCATTTAAAAGAGGCGCGCAAGCGTCTTAACCTCATCCAGTTATCTGGATAAGCAGCGCAAAGCATTACCAGCTCAGATTAGGCGCCCCTCAGACAGATCTCAAAGCCTCGATCAAATCCATGCGGGCAGCTCGAAAGGCGGGGAGCAGTCCACCCACTAGCCCCATCAGCAGCGAAAACGCGAGCGACTGAAACGTGATTGCCGGCGTTAGGGTAAACGTGAACGCCAGCTCGGAAAACGTTTGCCAGTTGAGGGTGGAAACTGTCAGAAATTGCATGCCGGATGCCAGCGCGACACCCACGAGACCTCCAATCAATCCCAGGAGCGACGATTCGAAAAGAAAAGCGCTCAAAATGCCGCTCCGCTGAAACCCCAGCGCCCTCAACGTCCCGATCTCGCGGGTCCGGCTCGCCACCGCGCCGTACATCGTGATGACCGCCCCGATAATCGCCCCCAGCGAAAAAATCACGCTCAAGGTCATGCCGAGGATCTTCAGGAAATTCGCCATCATTTCCGACTGCTCGGCATAAAAAACCGTTTCCCGCTTGGCATCCACTTTCATCCGCGGGTCGGTCTCGATGCGGCTCCTGAAAGACTCCAACAGCGAGACATCGGCGAGTTTAGCGACGACCGCGGAATAGGCTGTCCGCCGAAAAGCCTGCATCAACTGCTCCGCATCGCCCCAGATCTCGGAGCTGAAGCCGGTGTTCCCGGCATCCATGACGCCGACGACGGTCCAATTGCGCATGCCGAAGCGTATCGTTTCCCCGACACCGGCGCCTTTGAAATTCTCGGCGATTTTCTTTCCGGCGATGATTTCCGACGATCCCGGACGAAACATCCGGCCCTCGATCAAGTGCACCTGAGCCCTTAGCATCAATCCTTTTTCGGACAAACCCCGGATGGTCACATTCGAAGGTTTGTCGCTGCCCCGTTTGGGCAGGGTCATCAAAACCAAGACCTCTTTCGAGGCCAGCTTGGTTCCATTCGGAGCATAGGCGATTTCCGGCCCGCTCTCGATAATTGCAGCCTGTTCCCGCTCGATCGAGCTCTGTACTTCCGTTTCCGCCCCTTGGCGGATCAATATCACGTTGTCTTCGCTTCCGGTCGCCACCAAGGTTTGCTCCAGCCCTTCGGTCAGCATCAACGCGGTGGCGAATACATACACGACCAGGGCCATTCCCGCTGCCGTCAGAACGGAGGTCGCCTTGCGTGCCCAGAGGCTTTTCCACGAATAAGAAAACGGTATTTTCATGGCCCTCTCGCTAGCCGATACTGCGCAGTCCTTCGCTGACCGGGAGGGTAATGACGCGCCAGGCGGGAAATACCGCCGCCGCTAGCCCGATCAAGCACGAAGCGATCAAACTGAGCTCAATCGTCTGAGTGGATACGTCGACTGCCGGAAAAAGTGTGCCGAACATGGTCACCAGAAAGTTTGATGCCGGAAAAGCGGCCAGAATGCCCAGAATGCCCGAACTGATCGACAAAACGAGCGACTCGCCCATAATCAGCCCGAGCAAGTAGTGCGAGCCGAATCCGACCGCCTTGAGCGTCGCGTACTCGCGCAGGCGTTCGCGAACACTCATCGCCATGGTGTTCGCCATCACCGCCATGATGATGACGATGACCACGAAAGAAACAATCTTGATGGCGATCAAAATAGCTTCCGTCATGGCGACGAAGCCGAGCTGGAACGCCTCCTCGGTCTCGGTCAACGTCTCCGCGAGCGAATTTTCGAATAAGCGGTCCACGGCCTCCGAAATTTCCGCCGCCCGTTCGGCCCGATCGATACGGATAACATAGACGCCCACCCGGTCGGCTCGGCTGACATCCGTTTTCTTCAGGGTTTCGTTAAGATTGTCCCAGTGAAACAGGAATAGGGTTTCATCCGTCTTCTTTTCCGCCCCACGGTAAATACCCCGCAAAACGAAACTCCAATTTCCCGCATAGATGGTCCCCCGCAACGGGATCACGTCGCCGATCTTCCAGCCGTACGTGTCTGCCAATTTTCGGCCTGCGATCGCCCCTTTTCGGTCCTTTATGAAAGCCGCTTTTTCCGTCTCCGGCAAAATGAGTTCCGGGTAAAGCTCGAGATAGGTCTTCGGCTCGACGGCAAAATTGGGAAAAAAATTCCGCTCGTCGATATACACGCCCCCGAACCAATTCGAATAGCTCAGCCCGGTAACGCCGTCCACTTGTCGGATGCGATTGGCATAGCTGATCGGCAGCGGAAATACCAACGAGATCGCGTTGCGCGTAATGAGGCGATTGGCCGCAGTCGCCTCGGCTCCCGCATACCAGGCATCGACCACGGTTCGGAGGAGAACGAAAGCGACGATCGCGATGACAATGCCCAACGCGGTTAGGCCGGTCCGGAGTTTGTGCCGAAAAAGATTACGGAACGTAAGACGCAGGAAGATCAGCATCGATTGAGGACTTAATCCGCACCTGAAGGGTCGTCGGTCAGAACCCCTTTATCCAAGCGCCGGATGGAATGCGCCTTTGCCGCGGCGCGTTGGTCGTGGGTCACCATGATGATGGTTTTCCCCAAATTCAGATTGAGATGCTCCATGAGGTTCAACACGTCCTCCGCCGATATGCGATCCAAATCGCCGGTAGGTTCGTCCGCTACGATCAAGGTGGGATCGACGACCAACGCGCGGGCGATCGCGACGCGCTGCTGCTGTCCACCGGACAGTTGCGACGGATAATGATCCATACGGTCCGTCAGACCGACCAGTTCCAAGACCAGATTGACATGATCCCGCCGCTCCCGCCTGGACAGCCCGGTCAGCAACAGCGGAAGCTCGACGTTTTCGAACGCGGTCAAAACCGGCATCAAATTGTAGAACTGGAAGATGAATCCGACATGGACGGAGCGCCAATCGGTGAGGCTGGATTCCGGCAGCTCGGCAATATTGACTCCACCGACCCTGAGAACACCGCTGGTCGGCCGGTCGAGCCCGGCGATCAGATTGAGCAGGGTGCTTTTACCCGAGCCGGATGGCCCCATGAGCGCAAGAAAATCGCCTTCCTGGATGACCAGATTGATGTCGGTGAGAACCGGGACAATCTGATCGCCCTTCCAATAGTGTTTGGTGAGATTTTGAATTTCGACGATTGGATTCATGCGGCGGAACTGAGCTGCGGCCCTAAGACTTTTCGGCTTCCCGAATGCGCACCTCCGCACCGTCCTTTATTCTTTCGGGCGGATTGAGCACCACCCGGTCGCCGGTCTTGAGCCCGTTCTTTACGACCACCCAATCGCCCATGCGTTCTCCGGTATCGACCGGGACCTCCTTGGCACGATTGCCATTCAGTACGAACGCGACTCTTTCCGCGCCGCGCGTCACGATCGCCGCGGCAGGCGCACCGGGAACGGCTTTTCGCTGATCCGGGGCGAGTTCGCGCGACAGAAACGCTACTTTTGCGCTCATATCCGGCAGGATGCGCTCATCCTTATCGATAAAGCGCACCTTGACCAGCACCGTGGCCTTAGTGCGGTCCACAGTGGGTACGATGCGATCGACCAGGCAACGGAATCGATCATCCGGCAGCGCATCCAACTGAATTTCACATGGCTGACCGATGCGTACCTGATTAAGATTCGACTCCGCCACATCTACCTCGACTTCCAAGGTATTCATATCGGCCATGGAGACTACGGTCCCTTTCGACAGCATCGTCGACGAAAAGGGCGCCAGAATGTCGCCGATATCTGCATTCTTGCTGAGAATGACGCCGTCGAAGGGCGCTCGAATGAAGGTGTAGTCCAACGCGACTTGAGCCCCCTGATAAGCCGCCTCGGCGGCCGTAATCGCTGATTTTGCACTTGCAACGGCAGCCACAGCCTTTTCGTGACGAGCAATCTCGGCATCATAGAGCTCCTGCGAAACGAACTTTTTCTGCACGAGCGTGCGAGCCCGGTTCAGCGCCAGGGTAGATTCCTTCAACTCCGCCTCCGCTTTCAGCAAATCCGTTTTCGCGACCGCGACATTGGCCGCGGCCTGGTTCAGGCTGGCCACCAGATCGCGGTTTTCGAGCTGCGCGATAATCTGATTTTTTTTGACGTAGCTTCCCTCCTCGACGTCAAGCTTCTCCAAACGCCCGGTCGCCTTGGACGCCACATCCGCCTTGGTTTGCGGCACCACATAACCGGTGGCATTGAGCAAGGTGAATGCTTGAGAAGGAAAAATATTTGAGACGGTGGCAACTTCACTTTCTATACCGGCGCCACGAAGCCTCGAATAAATAAGGATTCCCACACCGATCATGATCAGCACCAGAAGCACTCCTAAGCGCTTGCGATGCGCGCTGGTCCGAGGAGGAACCGGAAGCTCTCGCGCCGGCCGATCGATCCGCAGTTTCGAAAGATGATTAGTTGTCACGATGTGACCGATTGACCGCTGAGGGTGTATTTCGACCGAAAGCAATTACTTCCAGAGAAGAACTTATCGGATTAAAGCAAATTGCCGAATGCCGTTAGCATACTCTAAACGCATGCTCTCTGGGTTACGGCATTGAATGCCAAAATGCAGCCTATGCCTGAGAGCACCATCGCTTCAAGCAGCGCGACACACCCAGTGCATCAATGTCTTGCAGAGCATCTGGTGAAACGGGCGGTAGGGATAAATTTAGAAGAGTAGACGGATTAAACGATCCCTGATGGTTCGATCACGATCGAGAACCGCTTATTGTGACAAGCTTTGATTTATCGCCCAAAACGAGCTGTTTGTACTGCACCGGAAGTGCTTTCAGCTTTTTTGAAATTGAGATACGCCGAAAAGCAAGGATCAGAATAGCGTTTCGCCAATGCGGCTCAAAAACAATCGCCATTTAAAAAAATCTCGGACAGTGAGCCGGCTTATCCGCGTGCTTAGAACAACTTATGCCACCTGACGGCTATAAAGGTCTGAGTAATAACAGTAGCTTTGCTTTCTGGAAAACATCTGATAAGTCCGGCTATACGGATGAAAAACCCGATCAAATCCAGCGCCCAAATTCACAAGATAAGGCACTCTTACGCCGCGGTGAATACAAGGTGAGCCGATTTGAAGCATGTCGACACCTGCATTCCCTAAGATTCTATGAATAGAGCGGCGGCATAAAAACAGTACGCTTGTTATATCTCGCTGGAGGCAGTAGTCTCGGGCAGCACGGATTAACCCTAATAATATTTCAGGCTCCACAGCCAATTTCGCTTGGGTTTGGCGGAAGTTATCGAGTACCAGAAGTCGTGAAAACTCTGCGACTATGGCATTTTTATCGCTTTCTGGAACCTCAATCTCAGCAATGTTATTAATTGGCAGGGCGCTGACTTTATCTATCACTAAGCGCGCGGCGCCGATCCATCTGTTTTTCAACCGTTCCCTAACCAGAAAGTGAATCGCCTGGTTGTCGTACTGATCCCTTTCCTTTTCTGAAGTGAATTTACCCGAGTCTTCAAATCCCTTTTCCAAGCAAAACACCTTGTATCTCAAATTGAAGTGAATCTCTTTACTTTCTAGTGTATCTGCCAGTACGACCTCGTAGCGAGTATCAAACATCACGCGTCCTCCCTAAATCCAACTTAAGTCAAGCAAAATCGGTCTATCAAACGAACAGATTTGATCTCAGATGCCTACCGTGACTCATCATGCTCTCAGGGTACGTAGCTCTTTGATAGGACAGAGCTTGGCAAAGTGATCACGCAATACACGAGGATTCGTGTTAGCAAGAAAGACGCCAATAGCCAGATGACTAAGGAATTAGGAGATACGATAGATAGTTCTTGGAATAGAGTCAGAAATTACCGCCGATGGTGTCGCCTCATTGCGACAGAATCCGGCTATTTACTGTAAGCTCATGAAAAACATCTGTTATCAGTGTCTCCGATTGGCGTCAGCGTTATTTGACGCCGAGCGAACTAATGCTTGACCAATTAAAGTTTAGGTCGGAGATTGTCATAGTGGCGCTTAAGTTTTTCGCGTGCCCCTGTAGTCGTGAACGACCAGGCTATTGTCACGCCCTGCTCATGGCGCTGCTGCGCCCGCGCCTTGCCCTCCTGGGCCAAGGCCTCCCGGCTTTCGATCCGGCTAAACACTGACGCGACAGCTGTGGGTGTTCAGGCTGCCCTGCACCAGGCGAATCCGGGGGCCATCGGCATAGTGTTCTTGGGCTAACCGGCGCATACACTCCGCGTAATCCGCCTTGGTGCGGCGTTGCCGTACCTCCAGGAAGCGGCGGCCGTGATCCAGATCATAGGCCAACAAAATCACCGCGGTTCCTTGGCAGGTATATTCGTAATCCTCGCGCTTGCCCCGCCCCCGCTGCATCGGCCAGGGAACTACGAACTGGCCGAGCAGTTGGCAAGGACGCTCATCAAACCACAGGCGCGGTTGGGGCGGCTCCAGGAGAGCGTGATGAAGATCCCGCACATCTTCCATTTTGGCGACGTAGTCACCGTCTGACCGGCCGATGCGCCGGGGCTTTTTCTGCCAAGGCTTGAGCAGTTTTTTTCAGCACCAGACGGACGCTTTCCCCCGAAATCGCCTCCAAATAGTGCAGTTCCACTAATCGGTCGGCGATCCTCTGCATCGCTCAGCGGACCTGGCCTGCAGGTGGCTCCGTGCAGGCGATCGCCGTAATGCAGGCGTCTTCGCGTGGGGTGATCTGCTTGGGTTGGCCACTGCGCGGCGCCTCATGTAACGCCCGGTCCAGACCACCTCTTCGGTACCGGTGGTGGACGGTTTCCACCGTAGCCCGACTGACGCTCTGGCGCTGGGCAATGGTCACGTTGTCGAGCGTGAAATCGGTACTATCGAGCAGAATCAACGCGCGGCTGAGTTCCCGGGTCGGAGGGATGCCTTGGCTCAAGCAGGAACGGGGGTTCTCCTCGGGGAGGGGGTAGTCCCCCCGGAATTAGGGGCGTTCAGAAGTAGAGCTACGCGGCCATGGCCAACCGCTGTTTTGGCGTGATCCCGCCCAAGGCCATGTTTGGACGGTCATGATTGTAGTCGTACATCCACTGAG
>Ga0196972_1000189_pt1 | contig 47053 bp, 43 predicted proteins | sample S1v_2013CmetaG_FD_148618 | JGI IMG/M metagenome (GOLD analysis project Ga0196972, IMG submission 148618) | Soil microbial communities from Anza Borrego desert, Southern California, United States - S1+v_20-13C | ecosystem: Environmental > Terrestrial > Soil > Desert | place: USA: California...
TGCTGCTGGCCGAGGCGAACATGTGGCCGGAAGACGTGCTGCCGTACTTCGGCAACAATGACGAATGCCACATGGCCTTCCATTTCCCGCTGATGCCGCGCATGTACATGGCGCTGGCGCAGGAAGACCGCTTCCCGATCGCCGACATCCTGCGGCAGACGCCGGAAATCCCCGGCGCCTGCCAATGGGCGGTTTTCCTGCGCAACCATGACGAGCTGACACTGGAGATGGTGACCGACAAGGAGCGGGATTACCTCTGGAACTACTACGCGTCGGAAAAACGTGCCCGCATCAACCTAGGCATCCGCCGGCGACTGGCGCCGCTGCTGGAGCGCGACCGCCGCCGCACGGAACTGCTCAACAGTTTCCTGCTGTCGATGCCGGGCACGCCAGTCCTGTACTACGGCGACGAAATCGGCATGGGCGACAATATTCACCTCGGCGACCGAGACGGGGTACGTACGCCGATGCAGTGGACGTCCGACCGCAACGGCGGATTCTCGCGAGCCGATCCGGCACGGCTGGTGCTGCCGCCCATCCAGGACCCGCTGTACGGCTACCAGGCCGTCAACGTCGAGGCGCAGGTCGCCGACCCGTATTCCACGCTCAACTGGATGCGCCGCATGCTCGCCGTGCGCAAGCAGCATTGCGCATTCAGCCGGGGCACGTTCACGCTGCTCTATCCGACGAACCGCCGCATCCTGGCCTACCTGCGCGAGTTCACCGCCGAAGGCGACGGCGGCGAGATTGTCCTTTGCGTGGCCAACGTGTCCCGCTCTGCGCAGGCGGTGGAGCTGGACCTGTCCAGCTACGCCGGCCGCGTGCCGCTGGAAATGCTCGGCGGCTTCGCCTTCCCGCCGATCGGCAAGCTGCCTTACTTGCTGACGCTGCCGCCGTACGGCTTCTACTGGTTCCTGCTTGCGCCGGAAGAAGCGCGGATGCCGGCGTGGCACGTCCCGGCGCCCGAGCCTTTGCCCGAGATGGCGACGCTGGTGCTGCGCCAGGGTATCGCGGAGCTGCTGGAACCGCAGCGGCGCCTCATCCTGGAAAACGAAGCGCTGCCGGCCTACCTGCCCAAACGCCGCTGGTATGCGGGCAAGCACGAGAAGCTCAAGCATGCGCGCATTGCAGCGACGGCGCTGATGCCTGGATCGACCGCCCGGCCGCATGTGATGCCAGCCATGCTGGCCGAGATCGAAACCGTGACTTCGGGCGGCACTGCGCACTACCTGCTGCCGCTCGGCTACATCCGGGAAGAAGACATCGTCACGGCAATGCCAAGCCAACTGGCATTGGCGCGTGCGCGCCGGGGACGCCATGTGGGGCTGCTGACGGATGCCTTCGTGCTCGATTCCTTCTCGTATGTGATCGTCGAAATGCTGCGCGCCCGCGCCACGCTGCCGGCGGACGACGGCCAGGTACATTTCCTGCCGACCGCCGCGTTCGACCAGGTGGAACTGCCTGCCGAACCGGCGATCAGGCGCTTCTCCGCCGAACAGTCCAACAGCTCGCTTGCCATGGAAGACAAGGTGGTCGTCAAGTTCATCCGCCGCCTGTTGCCCGGCATGCATCCGGAAGCCGAGATGGGACGCTACCTCACCACGCTCGGATTCGCGAATGCGCCGCGCATGTACGGCGAAGTGACCCGCATCGCAACCGACGGCACGCGCTATACGATGATCCTGCTGCAACAGTTCATCCACAGCCAGGGCGACGCCTGGCAATGGGTGCTGGACACGCTCGCCCGCTGGATACAGCAGATCGCGATCCCCGAAGCCGTGCCGGCGCCCGAGAGTACCCAGGAAATCTCGCATCCGCAGGACGAGCTTCTGGCGCTGGCCGCCAATCTCGGCCGCCGGCTGGGTGAAATGCATGCGCTGCTGGCCGCGCCGACGGACAACCCGGACTTTTCGCCCGAGGCGACCAGCGTCGACGACGCCGAGGAGTGGGCGACCGGTGCGAAACACCAGCTGGAAGCCGCCTTCTCGGCGCTGAAAGGCAGGACCGAATGGAGCAATGAAGCCGAAGCACGCCGCGCTGCGCGGCTGATCAGCCAGCGCGACCAATTGCTGGACCGGCTGGATGCACTGGCTGCAGCCGGGGTCGGCACCTTGCGCACGCGCATCCACGGCGACCTCCACCTTGGCCAGATCATGGTTTCGCAAGGCGATGTCTACATCATCGACTTCGAAGGCGAACCGGCCAAACCGCTGGAGGCCAGGCGCGGCAAGTCCAGCCCCTTGCGCGACGTGGCCGGCGTGCTGCGCTCCTTCGATTACGCCGCCGCCTTCGCCAACAGCACAGGGCCGGCCGACCTCGACGAGACTGGCGAATTGCGCAAGCAGGAAATCATCCGCAGCTTCGCACCATCCTGCCAGGCCGCGTTCCTCGAGGCATACCGGCAAACCGCCTATACCGGCGCACTGCAGATGCCGCCAGAAACGGAACGCCGCCTGCTGCAGCTCTTCGTGCTGGAAAAGGCCGGATACGAAGTCTGCTACGAAGCGGCAAACCGCCCGGCGTGGATGCCCGTACCGATGAACGGACTGGCAAAGATTGCCGATGAATTGCTGAGTCTTCCTGAAGGAGAACCGCCAAATGGCTGAACCAATGGCTGAACTAAGGGCAGACCCCGCGGAGGACCTGACTGGCATCGACCAGAGGACGATCGACGCTGTCGTCCATGGACAGCTGATGGACCCGTTCGCGCTTTTCGGGCCGCACCGCGTCGGGGACGGGGTAGTGATCCGCACCTTCCAGCCGGGCGCGCTCGCCGTCGATGTCATCGAACGCAAGCCGGGCAATGATGCAGGCGGTGCGCTGCTGGAATCGCTGTACAACGTCAACCAGACCGGCTTGTTCGTAAGCGGCGCGCCGACGCTGGCGCCTGGGCAGGACTACCTGTTGCGCATCACCTGGCCGACGCCGGCGGGCGGCGAACAGGTGCAGTACACGGAAGATCCTTATCGCTTCGGCATGCTCCTGGGTGAGCTCGATATCCATCTCCTGCGCGAGGGGACACACCGCGAGCTCGGCCGTTGCCTGGGGGCCAATCCGATGGTCATCGACGGCATTGCCGGGACCCGCTTTGCGGTCTGGGCGCCCAATGCCCGCCGGGTATCGGTCGTCGGCGACTTCAACCTGTGGGACGGCCGCCGCCATCCCATGCGCCTGCGTCTCGAAGCCGGCGTCTGGGAACTGTTCATTCCCCGCCTGCGCAGCGGTACTCGCTATCAGTACGAGGTCGTCGGCGTCGATGGAAATGTCCTGCCGCTGAAGGCAGACCCGGTCGCGCGCGCGACCGAGATGCCGCCGTCGACGGTTTCCGTGGTGCCGCCCGACATGCCGTTCACCTGGACCGACGGTGCATGGATGGCGAACCGTGCCGCGCGCCAGGCCCACAGCGCCCCGATGGCCGTGTACGAAGTGCACGCCGGGTCGTGGCTGCGCATCCTGGAGGAAGACCATCGCAGCCTCAACTGGCATGAACTCGGCGACCGCCTGATCCCGTATGTGAAGGGAATGGGCTTCACCCATGTCGAATTCCTGCCGATCATGGAGCACCCGTTCGGCGGCTCGTGGGGTTACCAGCCGCTGGGCATGTACGCGCCGACCGCGCGTTTCGGCTCGCCCGCCGGGTTTGCATCCTTCGTGGACCGCTGCCATGCGGAGGGCATCGGCGTCATCCTCGACTGGGTGCCGGCGCATTTTCCTTCCGATCCGCACGGCCTGGTGCGCTTCGACGGCACCGCACTGTATGAGCACCAGGACCCGCGCGAAGGCTACCACCAGGACTGGAACACGCTGATCTACAACCTCGGCCGCAACGAGGTCTGCGCCTTCCTGATCGCCAGCGCGCTGGAATGGCTGGAGCACTTCCACATCGACGGCCTGCGCGTCGATGCTGTGGCGTCCATGCTCTACCGCGACTACAGCCGCAAGGCCGGCGAGTGGGTGCCCAACGTCTATGGCGGCAGGGAAAACCTGGAGGCGGTCGCCTTCCTGCGCAATCTCAACCAGGTGATCGCGCAGCGCTGCCCCGGCGCGCTGATGATCGCCGAAGAGTCGACGGCCTGGCCGGGCGTGTCGGCGCCGGTGGAAGAGGGCGGTCTCGGGTTCACCCACAAGTGGAACATGGGCTGGATGCACGACACCCTGCGTTACATGAGCACCGACCCGCTGTTCCGGCGGCATCACCACCATGACATGACCTTCGGGCTCATCTATGCATTTTCGGAAAAATTCATCCTGCCGATCTCGCACGACGAGGTGGTGCACGGCAAGGGCTCGCTGCTCAACAAGATGCCGGGCGACGGCATGCAGAAACTGGCCAACCTGCGCGCCTACCTCGCTTTCATGTGGACGCACCCTGGCAAGAAGCTGCTGTTCATGGGGTGCGAGATCGCCCAGCAGTCCGAGTGGAACCACGACAGTTCGCCAGACTGGAGTCTGCTCGACCACCCGCCGCATCGTGGCATCCAGCGCCTCCTGCGCGACCTGAACCGGCTGTATGCCGCCGAACATGCACTGCACCGCAAGGACCACAGCCCGGACGGATTTGCCTGGGTGATCGGCGACGACCACAACAACAGCGTGTTCGCCTTCCTGCGCCGCGGCGAAGAGGGCGATCCGCCGCTGATGGTGGTGCTGAACATGACGCCGGTCGCGCGCGAAGGCTATCGCATCGGCGTGCCGGAAGCTGGCGAAGGCGCGTGGCAGGAGGTAATGAATACGGACGCGTCCGCCTATGGCGGCGGCGGGATGGGCAACGGCGAGCGGATCGCGGTCGAGGCAGAAGCATCGCACGGCATGGCGCAATCGCTCTTACTGCGGTTGCCGCCATTGTCGGTGCTCGTACTGAAGCCGGTGCGTTAGATGGGTGCCGTGCCGGTGACTTCGATTCCCGGGTGACCAGCGTGGCGCCCATCAACCTTCCTTTGTCTGTCATCCTGTCGGGCGCGCCATACCCTCTGGGCGCCACCTACGACGGCGACGGCACCAACTTTGCCGTGTTCTCGGCAAACGCCGTCAAGATCGAAATCTGCCTGTTCGATCCGACCGGCCGCCACGAGGTCGCACGCTTTGCGCTGCCGCAATGCACGAACGAGATCTGGCACGGCTACCTCCCCGGCGTGCATCCGGGTGCGCTGTACGGCTACCGCGCCTACGGTCCCTACCAGCCGGAGCAAGGGCACCGCTTCAACCCCAACAAGCTGCTGCTCGATCCCTACGCACGCCAGATCCATGGACAGGTGCGATGGACCGACAGTTTGTATGGCTACCGTCTCCACTCGCCACGCCTCGACCTGTCCTACGACCACCGCGACAGCGCGCCGTCCATGCCCAAGGCAGTCGTCACCGAATCCGCCTTCAACTGGCACGGCGACCGGCCGCCGAATGTGCCGTGGGAAAGAACCGTGATCTATGAAACCCACGTGCGCGGCCTGACCTTGCACCTGGACAAGATACCGGAAGCGGAGCGCGGCACCTTTGCCGGCCTGGCCAATCCATGGGTGATCGACTATCTCGTCAAGCTGGGCGTCACGGCGGTCGAGCTGTTGCCGGTGCATGCGATCCTGCACGACCGGCGCCTGGTCAGCCACGGGCTGCTCAACTACTGGGGCTACAACACGCTCAGTTTTTTCACACCCGAACCGCGCTACCTGGCGAGCGGTCATGCGGACGAAATGCGCCGCGCAGTCCGCCAGTTGCATTCAGCCGGCATCGAACTGATCCTCGATGTGGTCTACAACCACACCTGCGAGGAAAGCGAACTCGGCCCGACGCTTTCCTTCCGCGGCCTCGACAATGCCAGCTATTACCGGCTCCACAGGGATTTCCCGCGCCATCATGTGAACGACACCGGCTGCGGCAATACCGTCAACATGAGCCATCCGCGCGTGCTCCAGCTGGTGATGGATTCGCTGCGCTACTGGGTGCAGGAGTTCCATGTCGACGGCTTCCGCTTCGACTTGGGCGCAACGCTTGGACGGGAAAGTTACGGCTTCGACCCCGGTTCCGGTTTCTTCGATGCCTTGATGCAGGATCCGCTGCTGGCGAGGGTGAAGCTGATCTCGGAGCCTTGGGACCTTGGCCCCGGCGGCTACCAGGTGGGCAACCATCCGCCGGGCATCGCCGAATGGAATGACCGTTTCCGCGACGACGTGCGGCGCTTCTGGCGCGGCGATCCCGGCATGCGCGGCGCCGTCGCCAGCCGGCTGATGGGCTCGGCCGACCTGTTCAACCACCGCCGCAGGCGGTCATGGTCGTCCGTCAACTTCGTGACCGCGCACGACGGTTTCACGCTGCAGGACCTGGTCAGCTACAGCCGCAAGCACAACGAGGCCAACCAAGAGGAAAACCGCGACGGCAGCAACGAAAACCACAGTGCCAACTGGGGCGAGGAAGGTCCATCCAGCGATCCTGCCGTCCTCATCAAGCGCGAACGGATCAAGCGCGCGATGCTGATGACGCTGCTGTTTTCCCATGGCACACCGATGATGCTCGGCGGCGATGAATTCGGCCGCACACAACAAGGCAACAACAATCCGTATTGCCAGGATACGGAAATTTCCTGGTTCGACTGGAGTCTCATCGATACGCCCGAGGGCAAGGCGCTGCACGATTTCGTGCATCGCTGCATCGCTGCCCGGCGCACCCTGCCGCGCCTGCGCAGCACGCGTTTCCTTGCTTCAAATCTGCGCACGCTGCATCGCATCCCGGACATCAGCTGGTTCGACGAAACGGGCACGGAGATGACGCTCGAGCGCTGGAATTTTCCGGAAGGCCGCCTGCTGGCGCTGCGGCGCGTGGGGCAGGAACTGCGCGCCGGTGCGATGTCGGCGTCCTTGCTTTTGCTTAACGCATCGTCGAAGGACTGCGAATTCATCCTACCGGAACCCGACATGCCCTGGCAGGTTGCCGTCGATGCAGCACATTCTGCAGCAGATTCCGGGTCGGGGGAGCAGTCTGCCAGCGAGCCGAGAAGTGAGCTGGAAAGCGGCAAGGTCTTTGTTTCCTCACACAGCGCTGTCTTGCTTGTAACCGACAATGTCATCATTTGAATCTTCCTTCGGTGCGCGCCTGGTCGCACCCGGTCGTACCCGTTTCCGGCTGTGGGCGCCGAACAGCCAAGAGATCCAGTTGGAGGTCGAGGGACTTCCGCCTGTCCCGATGACGCGGCTTGAGGACGGCTGGTTCGAGGCCGAAGCCGGGTGCAGCGTCGGCGCCCGCTATCGCTTCCGGGTGCCCGGCGGCCTGGCGGTTCCTGACCCGGCATCGCGCGCGCAGAACGGCGACGTCCACGATGCGAGCGTCGTCTGCGATCCGGACGCGTATCGATGGAAGAACACGGCCTGGACCGGACGCCCGTGGCACGAGACCGTGCTCTACGAGCTGCATGCCGGGGCGCTCGGCGGCTTCGACGGCGTGACGCGTGCCTTACCGGCGCTCAGGGACCTCGGCGTTACCGCCGTCGAGCTGATGCCGGTCGCCGACTTCCCGGGGCCACGCAACTGGGGCTACGACGGCGTGCTGCCGTACGCGCCCGACGCTGCCTACGGCACACCCGACCAGCTGAAGGCGCTGGTCGACACCGCGCACGGGCTGGGGATGATGGTTTTCCTCGACGTCGTCTACAACCATTTCGGGCCGGACGGGAATTATCTCGGTGCCTATGCGGGCGACTTCTTCCGCGACGACGTCCACACGCCCTGGGGCCAGGCGATCGATTTCCGGCGCCGCCAGGTGCGCGACTTCTTTACCGAAAACGCAATCTACTGGCTGACCGAATTCCGCTTCGACGGCCTGCGCCTGGACGCCGTGCATGCGATCAGCGAAAAGGACTGGCTGGTCGAGATGGCGCAGCGCGTGCGTGCCGCCGTACCGGCCGGCCGCCACGTCCATCTGGTGCTCGAGAACGACGACAATTCGGCGAGCCTGCTGGCACGTTCGCCGCAACGCCTGTTCGATGCGCAATGGAATGACGATATGCACCACATCATGCATGTGATGCTGACCGGTGAGCGCGAAGGCTATTACGCCGGCTACAAAAGTCAGGCGGCGGAAAAACTGGCGCGCGGCCTGACGGAAGGTTTCATCTACCAGGGCGAGGCATCGCTCTATCCCGGCAGCCGCCCGCGCGGCGAGCCGAGCGCGCATCTTCCGCCGACATCCTTTGTCTTCTTCCTGCAGAACCATGACCAGGTCGGCAATCGCGCTTTCGGAGAACGGCTGACAACGATGGCCGATCCGCATGCGCTGCGCGCCGCCACCGCGCTGCAACTGCTGTCGCCGCACATTCCGCTGCTGTTCATGGGGGAAGAGTTCGGCGCGACACATCCATTCTTGTATTTCACCAGCCATCTCAATCAGGAATTGGCCGATGCGGTTCGCAACGGCCGGCGCCAGGAATTCGCGCGCTTCGCCGCATTCTCCGATCCCGCACGGCGCGAGCAGATTCCCGACCCGAATGCAGAGCAGACCTTCCAGCGCTCCATACCTCGGCCGGATCCCGAAATCTCGCATGTATGGGCCGACTGGATCAAGGCCCTGCTGGCCATCCGCCGCACGCATATCGTGCCCCGCCTTGAGGGCGCCGCAGCCGCCGGTGCCGATGTTCTCGGGCCAATGGCCGTCAAGGCGCGCTGGCGGATGTCGGACGGCCGCGTGCTGATGCTGGCAGTGAACCTGGCGGCTGCGCCGGTGCCTATCTCTTACGACAAGCTTGCGGACGGGCAGGGCGGAACCTTGCTCTTCGCCACGGACGGCGTGGAGGATGCCGTCCATAACGGTGAATTGGGCGAATTGCCTGCCCGCGCCTTTCTTGCAGTACTGGAGCCTTCCGAATGATGGATGAACACATTTTGAAACTCGCGCAGGCCGCCGGCCTTGCGCAGCACTGGACCAATGCCTTCGGACAGCCGATGACGGTCGCGCCCGACGCCTTGGGCCGCATACTCGAGGCGCTGGGTTTCCCTTGTTCAAACGAGGCACAGTGCCGCGACAGCATGGCACGCGTTGCGATGCTCGACAGCACGGACAATCTGCCGCCGCTCGTGACCGGTACCATCGGCCAGCCGCTGCGGCTGCCCGCCGTCAAGCGGTATGCGGGCATGCCCTACCGCATCCAACTGGAAGGCGGCGATTCCCTGGACGGCCGACTTCCTGCCGACATTTCGCAAGGCATCGAACTGCCGCCGGTCGAGCACTACGGATACCACCACCTCCATATCGGCGATGCAATGACAACATTGGCCGTCGCACCGAAAAGATGCTTCGGCGTCGAGGACTCGCACGCCGCGAACGGCCAGGCCAACATTGGCGCGCGCCTGTGGGGACTCGGCGTGCAGCTCTATTCGTTGCGCCGCGAGGGCGACGGCGGCATCGGCGATTTCACGGCGCTGTCCACCCTGGTGCGCGCTGCGGCCGAACAGGGCGCGTCCGCTGTGGCGATCAGTCCGGTGCATGCAATGTTCAGCGCGGACGTGCACCGCTTCAGTCCGTACGGCCCGTCCAGCCGGCTGTTCCTGAATGCCTTGCACATTGATCCGGCCGATGTGCTCGGACCGGAAGCGATGCGCGTCGAACTCGACGCGCTGGGCAACGACGCCGCTGCCAGATTCGCGGTGCCGGAAAAGGAGGAGCTGGTCGACTGGCCGGTGGCGGCGCAATTGCGCCTGGCATTGCTGCGCCGCCTGTATGACCGCATGCTCGCATCGGGCGGAAACAGCGATTTCGATGCGTTCCGCCAGCGCGGCGGCTGGGCGCTGGAGAACCATGCGCGTTTCGAGGCCCTGCACGCGTGGCAGCTCGCCAATGGCGAAAGCAGCGACTGGAGAACATGGACGGAAGGGTTGCGCACCCCGCGCGGCGCCGCGGTCGAAGATTTCGCGCGACATCATTCCGTCGACGTCGGCTTCCACGCCTTCCTCCAATGGCAGGCGGCACGCGGATTGGCGGGTGCACAGCAGGCCGCGCGCGCAGCCGGGATGCCGGTCGGCCTCATCACCGACCTCGCCGTCGGCGCCGACAACGACGGCAGCCAGGCGTGGAGCCGGCAGGCGGAGATCATCAACGGCCTGTCGGTGGGTGCGCCGCCGGATGTGCTCAATACCCGCGGCCAGAGCTGGGGCCTGGGCGCTTTCTCCCCGCACGCAATGAAGGCGAAGGGTTTCGGCGCCTACATCGAGATGCTGCGCGCCATCTTCGCCTACGCAGGCGGCGCGCGTATCGACCATGTGCTCGGCCTGAACCGGCTGTGGCTGGTGCCCAGCGGCGCATCGCCCGAGCACGGCGCCTACCTGCAATATCCTCTGCACGACCTGCTGCGCCTGATCGCGCTGGAATCCTGGCGCAATCGCGCCATCGTCATCGGCGAAGATCTTGGCACGGTGCCGGAGGGCTTCGACACGCTGCTGTCGGACGCCGGCCTGCTCGGCATTCGCGTCCTCCTGTTCCAGCAGCACGGGGGGCGCTTCTTCCGTCCGGACGAATGGCCCGGCCATGCCATCGCCACCACGACCACGCATGACCTGCCGACGATCGCCGGCTGGTGGCAGGAGCGCGACATCGACTGGCGCAAGAAGCTGGACCTGCTGATGCCCGGCCAGACCGAGGGCGATGCGCGGCAGGAGCGTGTGCACGAGCGCGCGGCCTTGTGGCGCGCCATGTCCGAAGCAGGATGCGCGCATGGCCCGATGCCGGCGCGCGAAGACGGCGTGCCGGCCGTGGACGCTGCAACCCGTTTCATCTCGGCCACGCCAGCACCGTTGGCGATGCTGCAGATCGAGGATGCACTCGCATTGACCGAAGCGCCGAACCTGCCGGGCACCATCGACACGCATCCCAACTGGCGACGGCGACTGGCCCAGCCGGTAGATAAGGTGCTGGAGGACGACGCGGTGAAGCAGCGTCTCGCCGTCATGAAGCAGTCAAGGTCTTTCAAGGGGAGCGCCTGATGTCCATACCGCGCGCAACCGCACGATTGCAGTTGCACAAGGATTTCAATTTCGACCAGGCCGCCGAGGTCGTGCCGTACTATGCGACGCTCGGCATCAGCCATATCTACTCGTCGCCAATCCTGACCGCCCGCAGCGGCTCCACCCACGGCTACGACATCGTCGATCCGACGCGCATCAATCCCGAACTCGGCGGGGAGGAGGGATTCCGCCACCTGGTGGCGCGCATCCGCGAGGCCGGCATGGGCCTCATCCTCGACATCGTGCCCAACCACATGGGCGTCGGCCCGGAAAACCCGTGGTGGCAGCACGTACTGGAATGGGGCGAAGGCAGCCCGTACGCTCGCTGGTTCGACATCGACTGGAACCCCGCCGACGAAACGCTGCGCGGCAAGGTGATGGCGCCGTTCCTCGGCAAGACCTATGGCGAATCGCTGGCCGCAGGCGAAATCCGGCTTCAGTACGAGGAGACGCGGGGCAAGTTCTTCGTCGCCTATTACAGCCACCGCTTCCCGGTCTCGCCGTCCGGCTATGCAAGCATCCTGCGGGCGGCCGGTTCCGACCGGCTGGCGGCAGCGATTGCGACTTTCGAAGAAAAGACAGGCGAGGGCGGCGACATCACCCAGCAAAATGCCAACATCGGCTTCGGCCTGCTGCGGGAACTGGGCCTGAGCGCCGAAGGCAAGGCGGATATCGATACCGCACTCGCGGCATTTTCCGCCGCGACGCCACAAGGGATGGACGCCCTGCATGCGCTGCTGGAACACCAGCACTACCGCCTCGCGTGGTGGCGCTGCGCGGCCGACGGCATCAACTGGCGGCGCTTCTTCGAAGTCACCGACCTTGCCGGCGTGCGCGTCGAGCAGGACGACGTGTTCGAGGCCACCCATGCCACCATCTTCCGTTTGTATACAGAAGGACTGATCGACGGCGTGCGCGTCGACCACATCGACGGCCTGGCCGATCCCGGCGCCTATTGCCGCAAGCTGCGCCGGCGGCTGCAGGCGCTGAGTTCGCAGCGCCCGCCGGAATTACCGCCGGCCCCGGCCTACGTCGTCGTGGAGAAAATCCTCGCCCACGGCGAGCACCTGCGACAAAACTGGGAGATCGACGGCACCAGCGGCTACGACTTCATGGACCGCGTCGGCGCGCTGCTGCACGATCCGGCGGGCGAGGTGCCGCTGTCGGCAATGTGGCGCGAGCTGACCGGACATGACCAGGATTTCCAGGCCGAGGTTCGCCAGGCGCGCCGCCAGCTCCTCACGAACAATCTTGCCGGAGAATTCGAAGCCGCGGCACGCGCCCTGCATGCCGTCGCCCGGACCGACCTGCGCACCCGCGACTTTTCCCTCGGCGCGATCCGCCGCGTGTTCGGCGAATTGTTGGTGCATTTTCCGGTCTACCGCACTTACGCCGACGCCAACGGCCGCGACGAACTCGACGAACAGGTCATCGAGCGGGCGCTGGAACAGGCCCGCCAGAGCGTGGATCGGACAGAAGCCGCCCTGCTCGACGTGGTCGCGCATTGGCTGGGCGGCGATGCCCCACGCGACGCCGCCAATCCGCGCATCCGCCACCTGCATCAGCGCGCAATTACGCGCTTCCAGCAACTGACGCCGCCGCTGGCCGCCAAATCCGTCGAAGATACCGCCTTCTACCGCTACGGACGGCTGCTCTCCCGCAATGAAGTCGGCTCCGATCCAAGCCAGTTCGCCTGCAGCGTGCGGGAATTCCACGAAGCCAACCGGGAACGCGCCGAGCGTTTCCCGAACTCCATGCTCGCGACCGCAACCCACGACCACAAGCGGGGCGAAGACGTCCGCGCCCGCCTCGCGGTCCTGAGCGAAATACCCGGTGAATGGAATACGGCCATCCACGCCTGGATGGACCTGAACGCGCCGCACCGGAGCGAAGTGGCGGGCGAGGGCGGCAGCGCTCCCTCCATGGCGCCCCAGCCGGCGGACGAACTGATGCTGTACCAGATGCTGGTTGGCGCCTGGCCGATCGGCCTCGATCCGAAAGACCGCGACGGCGTCCGCCAATTTGTGGAGCGGCTGGAAAAATGGCAAACCAAGGCGCTGCGCGAAGCCAAGCAGGTCAGCGACTGGGTGATGCCGAACGAGGAATACGAGGCCGCCTGCCGCCGTTTTCTTTTTGGCATTCTCGACGCCCCGCCGGACAGCCGGTTCCTGGTGGAGCTGACGTCATGGGTGGCCCGGCTCACCGCGCCCGGCGTGGTGAACAGCCTTGCGCAAAGCGTCCTGCGCATGACATGCCCGGGTGTTCCCGACCTGTACCAGGGTACGGATTTCTGGGACTTCAGCCTGGTCGACCCTGACAACCGGCGGCCGGTGGACTACCCCGCCCGGATGCAGGCGCTGCAAACCGCAACGCAACCTATCGCCGGCATCGAAGGCTGGCAGGACGGCCGGATCAAGCAGCATCTGATCCGGCATACCCTGCAACTGCGCGCACAGGATCCGGAACTGTTCGCGCGCGGCGAATATGTGCCGCTGCAATCAGATGGTGCGTTGGCCGACCACTCTGTCGCTTTCGCCCGCCGCTTGCCGGAGCGGTCGGCAATCGTAGTGACGACGCATCTGCCGGTTCACATCCTCGCGCAAGATGGTGCGCCGATTGTGCCTGCAACGCGCTGGCAGGATACGGCTGTGCTGTGGCCGTCGACTGCAGATTCGACCTGGATGGATATCTATACCGGCTCAAGGGTTCGGATCCACGGCGGGAGATTGATGCTTTCGGAGGCGTTGGAACTGTTGCCGGTGGCAGTCTTGGTGGAGGCCTGAAAATTCACGTGGGATTTTGCGAATGCGTCTGATCGGGGTGACATTCTCAGAGAATTTTTCTTTTTAAATCAATTATTTATCTTCAATTATTAAATTAATACACGAGGTTGAGGCAGGTCGGTTTACACATCAAAACAGTACCTTGCCTATGCGAATTCAAGGAACGCCCCGTCAGAAGATGCACGATGATCTCCCCACAGCAGCGCCAGGTGGAATGGGAAGTACAGAGGGCACAACACGGAAGTGATCGACGCAACACTAAACCTTATAAATCAAATGATTACGCACGCTTCCTCATAGCAAACCTCCACACGAGAAACTGCGCCGGAAGCTCCGCATCAGATCATTTATCTTTTTATTTCAACAACTTATATACGAATTCGAAAGTCGATTGTGAGAATTTCCCATTTCTGATATTTAAGGCAGATACGCCATTACTGATGCGGTCTGCCGCGCTTCCCGATCCTCGGGTTTCGGAATGCTGAGAATTAGACGGGATTAATGCTGCCGTAAGACGTTCGGCTTCACATGGCGTCCTGACCGCACCGTGTTGCACGACGACCGAAACTCGAAACGATCTTGCACGAATCACTTGCCTTGCCCCCCAAGGCACAAATCAACACGCGTGGCGCGCGCCATACAGGAGGTATCGGCGTACCTTACGTCAATGTATAGTCAGCAATAAATAATAAGGGGTGGGAGGCATGCATGACTGGATTCGACCAGGCAGGAAACAGGGCGCCGCGCCTGAAACAAGTTTGCATTGCGGTGGGCCTGCTTCTGGCCGGTCAGGCGGTCCAGGCGTTCGAATTCGATACCGGAACCGATCTCAAGGTCCGCTGGGACAACACGATCAAGTACAGCGCCGCCTATCGCGCCCAGGGCCCGGCCGGCGAAACCGTCGGTGCCGCCAATCCGAACGGCGATGACGGCAACCTCAATTTTCGGCGGGGCCTCGTATCGAACCGGGCTGACCTCCTGTCGGAACTGGATCTCACCTACAGGAGTGCCGGGGCGCGCCTGAGTGGCGCCGCATGGCATGATGGGCTGTACCGGCGCTCGAACCGCAACAATTCGCCCCTGACCGCGAACACCTTTTCCAACAATGCATTCGATCCTGCCACAGCGGACCTCCATGGCGGGCGCGCGGAAGTCCTTGATGCCTTCGTCTTCGGCCAAGGGGATCTGGGGGAGGGGCGTCTGGCCAATGTACACCTGGGCCGGCACTCGTTGCTGTACGGCGAGAGCCTGTACTTCGGCAACAACGGCATCGCCGGAACACAAGGCCCGATCGATGCGATCAAGGCGTTGCAGGTGCCTTCATCCCAGGTCAAGGAGGTCGTCCGGCCGGTGAGCCAGCTGTCCGGTCAGGTGCAATTGTCGCCCTCGCTGAGCGCCGGCGGCTACTATCAGTTCGAGTGGCGCAAGAACCGCTTGCCTGGCGCCGGCAGCTATCTCTCCGTGGCCGATTTTCTCGACGACGGAGGACAACGCATCCTGGCCGGTGCGCCGCTTGTTCCGGGAGGAGGGCCGCAGGCCTTGCTGCGGAGCGGGGACAGGGAAGCAGCCAATTCAGGGCAATTCGGAGCACAGCTGCGCTGGCGTCCGGCAGGCATCGATGCGGAGTTCGGTTTCTATGCCACCCGTTCACATGACAAGAATCCCATCGTCCATGTGCAGCCATCTTTCGTACCCGGTGTCGGCGTGGTCAATCCCCCAGCGTTCAACCCGCTGACCGGCCAGGTGGGCACGTATACGCTGGTGTACCACGAGGGGATCAAGACCATCGGCGCCAGCGCCAGCACCGCGTTCGGGGATCTGAATGTAGCAGGCGAGGCATCGGTGCGGCATGACATGCCGCTGGTCGTGAGCGTGGTACCCGTCTTGCCGGGGCAGGTCGTCGACAATCATGCCGATACGCTCTACCCCGTCGGCAAATCGGCGCATCTGCAGGTATCGGCGATTTATGCGCTGCCGCGTACCGGCTTGTGGGATGGCGGCTCGCTGACCGTCGAACTTGCATGGAACCGCCGCCTGAGCGTCACGCGTCATCCGGAGCTGCTCGATCCGAACAGCACACGCGATGCCACCGCGATCCGGCTGGTATTCGAACCGGCGTACTACCAGGCCTTGCCTGGCCTCGATCTGACTGTGCCGGTCGGCTTCGGCTACGGGGTGTCGGGGCGCTCGTCCGTGATACCGCAGTTCAGCGTCTACCACGGCGGCGACATCACCGTCGGCATCAACGCCGAGTACCAGAAGCAGTGGAAATTCGGCCTGAGCTATGTGCACTTCACAGGAACGGCGACGCCGATAACCACGCAGGCAGCGACACCATCCGGCACGGCATTTTCCTTCGGGCCGACGCTGGCCGACCGCAGTTTCTTTGCATTCAGCGCACAGCGCACTTTCTGAGGACGAGGGCATCATGTTGAATCGCGTTTCGCGCGCCGCTCTCATTGCGGCATGGCTGGCGGGCTCAGGCACTGCGGCGGCAGTTACTGCCGAAGAAGCGGTAAAACTCAAGACGACGCTCACGCCGCTGGGCGCCGAGAGGGCGGGCAATGCCGCCGGGACGATTCCCCCCTGGGAAGGCGGGCTGACGAAGGTGCCGAAACCCGGCGAGGTTTCCGGGAACCTGTTCACCGACAAGCCGATCGCGAGCATTACCTCTGCCAACCTGTCGCAATACGCAGACAAGCTCGCCGAGGGAACGCTGGCGATGTTCAAGAAGTACCAGGACTATCGCATCGATATTTACAAGACGCAGCGGACTGCCGCCGCGCCGCAGTGGGTGTACGACAATACATTCCGCAATGCGACCTCGGCCAGGGTAACGCAAGGCGGCATGTCGATCTCGAACGTGTATGGCGGCATTCCGTTCCCGATCCCGAAGAGTGGCGCAGAGGCGATGTGGAACCATCTGCTCGCGTACGCCGGCAGCGCATCGCGCTTCCAGTTCCGCGTATGGCTGGTGAGCCCGGAGGGCAAGCGCGTCCTGGCCAGCGAAGCGGTTTCAGAGCGCCAGCTGCCGTATTACGACCATGAAGGGAGCCTGGAAAAGTTCGACGGTACGTTAAGCCTGATACGCACCCTGCAGACGGCGCCGGCATTCAAGGCAGGTGAACAGGTGCTGGTCCGGGAGCCGGTCGACCAGGTGGGCGTCGGCCGGCAGGCGTGGCAATACCTGGTCGGCCAACGCCGCGTGCGAAGGGCGCCGGGCATCGGCTACGACACGCCCAATTTCTCCGCTTCCGGCGCGATCAATTTCGATGAAGTGAACATGTTCAATGGCGCGCTCGACCGGTATGAATGGAAGCTTCTCGGCAAGAAGGAAATCTACATTCCCTATAACCGGAACAAGCAATTCCTTGCGCAGGACTCCCAGGCACTGACGCCGAATTTCGTCAATCCCGACGTCGCGCGCTGGGAACTGCACCGCGTATGGGTGGTGGAGGCGAATGTGGCCAACGGCAAGCGCCATGTCTTCCAGAAGCGCCGTTTCTATCTGGACGAAGACACCTGGGGCGTGATGCTCGCCGAAGCCTATGACGCACAAGGGCGGTTATGGCGCTATTCCGAGAATGTGCCGTTCGCCGCCGGCGATCCGGGGCAGGGATGGGCCGGCGAAGTGCATTACAACATGCTGGACGGCAGCTACGTCAGCAACTTCATCATGGTCGAGCCGTTCAAGACCGTGACCAAAAAGCCGGACACCTATTTTGCGCCTGAAGCACTGGCGGGATCCGGCGCACGCTGACATGGATCGCTCCGCGGTTCCGCTGCGCATGGTGGCGCCCCCGAACGGAGCAATACCATGTTGAATCGAATCAAGGCCGGCGTCCTGACCGGTTTACTGCAGATGGTCTTGCTCGTTCCGCCAAGCGTCGCGCATGCCGCGCAAGCGGCCTGGGAGCGGCCCGCACCGGCCGTACAGCGTGCGGGACAGGCGGCGCTGCTTCATGTCGCCGTCGCAGGCAAGCGCCTCGTCGCCGTCGGCGAGCGCGGCCTCGTCCTGCTGTCGGACGACGATGGCCGGAACTGGACGCAATCGCCAACCCCGGTCAGCGTGACGCTCGTCAAGGCATTCTTCGTTTCACCGAAAACCGGTTGGGCGGTCGGGCATTCCGGCGTCGTGCTGTGCACTGACGATGGCGGCAGGAGTTGGACCACGCAGCTCGACGGCATGCGGGCTGCGCGCCTCGCGGTTGAAAAGTACACCGGGGAAATTGCCGGCGCCCGCTCGCAGGGACTGGCTGCCGCCGCCCGGCAGATGCAGCAGGATGGTGCGGACAAGCCATTCTTCGACGTCCTGTTTACGGACGAGCGGAACGGATTTGCCGTCGGCGCTTACGGCCTGATCTTCCGCACGGAGGACGGCGGCAAGCGTTGGAACCCGTGGATGGAACATCTCGACAATCCGAACGGCCTGCATCTGTACGGCATGGCCCGAATCGGTGCATCGCTGTTCATCGCCGGCGAGCAGGGACTGCTGCTGCGCTCGACGGATGGCGGGCGGCGATTCAACAGTGTCGCGACGCCGTACAAGGGCAGCTACTTCGGGATCGTTCCACTGCCGGGCGGCGGCCTGTATCTCTATGGATTGCGCGGCAATCTGTTTTACAGCGCGGACGAGGGCAGGGCGTGGACGCGGATCGATTCGCCTTCTCAGGCATCGTTCAGCACGGGCCTTGCGCTTTCCGGCAGCGAGGCCGTCTTCGCCAATCATGCCGGTCAGGTATTCACGATCCGGCAGCGGGCAGGGGGCTTGCAGGCGATATCCGGTATCGCCCCTGCGCCCTATACCTCGGTAGCACGCGCCCCGGACGGCGCCTGGGTCCTGACCAGCATGCGCGGCGTCGCACGCATTGAACCCTCCAGGCCGGCGGGCGCAAGCCCGGCAGTCGAGGTACCGAAATGAAGATCGAGTCCGGCCAACCGTTCGCGATCATCCGCAGCCTCAACGATTTCGACCTGCGTTCGGGAACACTGATCGAACGCGCACTTTTCAATCACCGCCGCTGGGTCGTCCTTTTCTGTGTACTCGTGACGCTGGCCATGGCCTGGCAGCTGCCGAAGCTGCGCATGAACACCAGTTTCGAAAGCATGATTCCGGCGCACCATCCCTATATCGTCAATTTCCTTGCCCATCACGACGACCTCAAAGGGCTCGGCAACCGGGTGACGATCGTGGTGGAGGCAAAGGAGGGGACGATATTCGACGCCGCCTATCTCGAAACGCTGCGCCGGCTGAACGATGAAGTACTGCTGATGCCCGTCGTGGACCGCACGTTCATGAAATCCTTGTGGACGCCGAACACACGCTGGATTGCCGCAACCGAAGACGGTCTGGACGGCGGCACGGTCATTCCTGACGATTACGACGGCGGCGCGAAAAGCGTCGCGCGGGTGCGCGACAACGTCGAGCGATCCGGCGAGGTCGGCCAGCTGGTCGCATCCAACTACCGTTCCAGCGTGCTGCACGTGCCCCTGCTCGAACGCGATCCGGCAACGGGCGGCACGCTGGACTACGGCAAACTGTCGGATGCGCTTGAAGATCTCCGCGCCAAGTACCGGAGCGACGACATCGAGATCCGTGTCACCGGCTTTGCCAAATTGGTCGGCGACCTCATCGACGGCGCAAAGGCCGTGATCGCCTTCTTTGCGCTCGCCGTGGCAATTTGCGCGGCTACGGTGTTCTGGTACACGCGCTGCGTCCGCTGCACGCTGCTGGTGATGCTTTGCTCGCTGGTCGCCGTGATATGGCAACTCGGGATGCTGCCCTTGCTCGGATTCGCGCTCGACCCGTATTCCATGCTGGTCCCGTTCCTCGTGTTTGCCATCGGCACGGGCCACGGCACGCAGGTAATGAACGACGTCATGCGGGACATCGGGCGCGGCACGCACAAGCTGGTGGCGGCGCGCCATACCTTCCGCCGCCTGTTCCTCACAGGTCTCGCGGCGCTGCTGTGCGACGCGATCGGATTCGCGGTGCTGATGACGATCGAGATCAAGGCAATCCAGGATCTTGCCGTCACCGCCAGCCTCGGCGTGGCCGTGCTGGTATTGACCAATCTCATGCTGCTGCCGGTAATGCTGAGCTTTACCGGCGTGAGCCGGACCGCCGCGTTCCGCAGCCCGAAGGCGGATGCGCGGCAAGGCCGCATCGAATTGCAGCCGGGCCCCTTCACCGAGGCCCGCTGGGCCTGGTCGACCGTGCTGCTGGCGGCCGTGCTGGCTGCCGCCAGCTTCATCGCGAGCCAGCATCTGCAGACAGGCGATCTCGATCCGGGGGCACCGGAACTGCGCCCGGATTCGCGCTACAACAGGGACAACGCCTTCGTCGCTGCCAATTACGCCGCCAGTTCGGATGTGCTGATCGTCATGGTCCAGACGCCGGAGAACCAGTGCGCGACGTACGATGTTCAATCGGCCATCGACCGGCTCGAGCAGCAACTGCAGCAGCTGCCCGGCGTCGAGAGCACGATGTCGCTGGCGAACCTGAGCAAGCGTGTGATCGTCGGCATGAACGAAGGGCATTTCGCATGGTACGACCTGGTGCCCAACCAAAGCATGCTCAATGCCGTGACCACCATAGCGCCGCGTGAACTTCTCAACCAGAACTGCAGCCTGTTGCCGATATTCGTCTTCCTGAAAGACCACAGGGCCGTCACCTTGAGCGAAACCGTGCAGGCAGTCGAGCACTTCGCGGCCGCGAATAACACCAGGGATATGCGGTTCCTCCTTGCCGCCGGCAATGCCGGCATCGAAGCGGCAACGAATATCGTGGTGCGCGAGGCGTCGCGCGACATGCTGCTCTGGGTGTACGGTGCGGTGGCCGTACTGTGTTTCATCACGTTTCGATCCTGGCGGGCTGTTGTCGTGGCGATCCTCCCGCTGGTCCTGACCTCGATGCTGTGCAAAGCGCTGATGGCAGGGATGGGTATCGGTGTGAAGGTCGGGACCTTGCCGGTCATTGCGCTAGGCGTTGGAATCGGCATGGACTACGCGCTTTATGTGCTGAGCGTGATGCTGCCGCAATTGCGTGCCGGAGTGCCGCTCCGGCGCGCGTATGCGGAAGCTCTGCGCTTTACCGGCACGGTCGTCATGCTCACCGGAGTCACGCTCGGGCTCGCAGTCATGACCTGGGTTTTCTCACCCATCAAGTTCCAGGCCGACATGGGCTTGCTGCTTGGCTTCATGTTCATATCGAACGTACTCGGCGCGCTGGTGATGCTGCCAGCGCTGGCATTTTTCCTCCTGAATCCGGTGGCGGTGCCAACCAGACGAGCATGAACAGGGAATTCGGCCGGAACGACTTTTCAGCATGATCCAACTGCAATATGGACATTTCTATTTGGGGGAATCGCGGCATTTTAATTAGGGTTCTACATCATTTATTCGCATAATTTGCATTTAGCCGGTGCGAACCTTTACCTCATGTCATCACGCGGAAAGCCTTGTTCCACGCGGGTTCACGCATGACATGAGGACTTCAAAACCCATGGAAAATTTTTCCAACATCAGCGTCCAAGCAGCCTGAACTTCAGGAGACGGCGACCTTTCTTTAGAGCGTTCCCGATGCATGTCGAGCATCACAAGGGCGGGCTCTTTTCCAAGCACGGCGGCAATACGAACGCACACTTCATCACTGAAGAAATCGAGGTTTTTCCGATATCGGCCAATCTGCTGCTTTGACAGCAAAAGCGGCTTTTGCAGCGCGTAATCGGACGGTGCGCCGAGAGCGACGCGGGCGGCGTCGAGGTATTCAGACGGTTTCATGTGGATTCCCTTGGTCAATGGAATGCCCAAGTGTTGACTTGGGATAAGCCGAAGAGTAGTCCATAGTCAAGAGACGTGCAACTAGGACATAGATGCTTGACTAGTCCTTAGGTACTGACCTATATTCCGTCTTGCCGTCCGGTAATTCCTTCAAAAATTCCCTTGGTCGGGTCTGTTGCCACAGTTGCCGGACGGCTTCCCAGACCAAGGAAAAGCAGACCAAGGGGGCATCATGGCAGTTACAACAAGTAACAAAAAAGCAACAGACAACCACGCTTTGCGCTGCGCCGCAACCGGCCTATATCTGGCTGACGCGACAACCGATTTCCACGTAATTTCCGTAACACCGAAACCCGAAAAGGCGCTGCCGCTGGCAGACCTCGAAGCGGCGGAGCATGCCCGCAAGTTCATGCGCTCGCTGTATGGTTCATTCGATTGGCAGTCCGTACCGCTCAAGGGGTAATCCATGGGCATCGCTTCCAAGGAAGAGGCGGACGCACTGTCCCACGCAACCGGCAACGCGGCCATTGAGGCCGCGTTTTCTTTGCTCAATACAGATCGAGAGGCCGTGCGCGCCGCGCACTGGAACCGTCTGGACGAGAAAACACGCATGCTGGTTTGCCACATGGCCGGGCTTGATCCGAAGAAGGGGAAGGGCGCTCTCCGTGATCTGGACGCCATGGAACGCGGCAAAATCCATTGCGAGGTGCGGCGGCTGCTTAAGTCGCTGGAAATCCTCCTGAAGTGCGCGCAGGGCGGCGCAATGCCGGTGAAGGCCGGGGCGCTGGCTGGTCACAGCTTTGACGGCATCGCGGCATCAGGGGCGCTGCAATGACCGAATTTGCATTGGTCGGTGCCTTCTTCCTTGGCGTCCTCGTCGGCGTGTTCGTAGCTGCATGATGCAGTCTCCCTACATTACGGGGCTTCCCCGTCGCATGGGCCGCGCATTGTCGGCCATGTTCGCTCGAGACGGATTCGAGAAGCATCGCCGGAAATGGGAAATTGTCCATGAGGTGCAAAGCGAGCCGGGGCCGCTGCCGCTCGATGCGGACGAAGCGGCCATCTATCAGGCGGCGGACGCGGCGGCGCGTGAGTGCTACTCGTACTGCCAGCGTTACAAGCTCGATGCGCTGGTGCTGGACGCCATTGGTGCTTTCTGCGATCGCATGGAAGTGGCGCAGCCTGTAGGCGCTGAACCGCGTGAAAAGATCGCCAGGGCGACGGACAAAGCGTGGTGGCTCCGGTCAATCCGCAAGGCCCATGCGCGCCGCTTCGAGCATACGGCCATCAAGTTGGGTTTCGTCGGCGCGAAAACCGGCCTGTACATCAGTGACGAAAGCGCCATGCGCCAGCGCGAGCGCAACCGGCAGAACGCGCGGCTGCTGGACAGCCGGGAGATGAAAAACGAGTTCGGCCAGACCTACACGGTCGCGCAACTGGCTGACCTCGGCATGGCAAACAAGACGCTCCGGCGCGGCGAACTGATGACGCGCATCAGGGGCTTCGAGGAAATCGCCCAAGACCTTGGACACGTCGGCATGTTCTGGACGGTCACATGCCCGTCCAAATATCACGCTGTAGGTGGCGAAAACGAGCGATACGGCGGTTTTTCCCCGAAAGAGGCCCAAGAGTACCTAGTCCATATGTGGGCGCTGATTCGTTCGGCATTGGACAAGCTCGGGATTCAACCTTACGGCTTCCGGATCGCGGAGCCGCACACCGATGGGTGCCCGCATTGGCATCTGCTGCTGTTCGTCGCGCCGGAGCATCAGGCGGCAATGGAAAAGACCGTGCGCGCCTATGCGCTGGCGGAGGATGGCGACGAGCCGGGCGCGCAGGAAAACCGCGTGAAGCTGGTCAAGATCGAGCCGGGCAGGGGAACGGCGGCGGGCTACATCGCGAAGTACATCGCGAAGAACATCGACGGCGCGCACGTCGGCGACTACAGGACGCGGGACGGCGAAACGGTGCGCGCAGAGGATATGTTCGACAAGGGCGAGATTTCGCTTGCGGAGCGCGTGACGTACTGGGCGCAAATTTGGGGCATTCGCCAGTTTCAGCAGCTTGGCGGCGCTCCTGTCGGCGTGTGGCGCGAACTACGCCGCATCAAGGAAGAGACGGTGCGCCATGCGCCGGAAACCATCAAGGCGGCATGGCGGGCCGTCCAGAAAATCGAGGGCAGTGATGAGATTGCAAAACAGGCGTCGTGGGCGGATTACCTGCGGGCGCAAGGCGGTGCGACGGTTGGCCGAAATGCGGCGGTTCAGCTTGCTACGCGCCTTACGGTTATCGAAGGTCGATACGGTAGTTATGAGGATCGACGGCCATGTGGTGTTTTCGCTGCCGGTGACGGACGCGCTGTGTATGAGTCCGTTCGTTACCAATGGACTGCTGTCGATGGCGCCGGAGTCGTTGCCGTCCCTTGGACTGGTGTAAATAACTGTACGCAGATTGACCATGAAGCGGTCGGATTGCGCATGTGGTTGGCAACGCGGGCGCTGTCGGATGAGGTCAAAAACAAGAATTTCCGCCCGCCGATGTGGGTCGATTGGCCGGAAATCCGGCGAACGGCAAAAGAGATCGAGAAAAAAACTGAAAAATTCGCTGCGCGAAGGGGTGGGCATGGATGAATCAAAGGAATTGGAGCGCGAAGCCATCGCGCTACTGAAACAGTACGGCTTTCTGCTGCCAGCAGCCGTGCGGGGCTTTATGCGACGGCTGGCAGTACATCTCAAGTGGGATGAACTTCAAAGGGTGATGCGGTGAAAAAAGGGGATCAGGTGCGGGTAAACGAAACCGTACGCGTCAATACGGGCAAGCTCGCCGGGATGGCGGGAGTGGTCGAAGCCATCGACGGCGACATGGTGACGGTGTACATCAGTGGCGTGCAAAACGGCGAGCATGTCGAAGTGCGCCAGCAGTTCAATGAAAAGGCATTGGGGAGACTGAAACATGGCTAAGACGCGCAAGGGACTGATGCCGTGCGAGGGCCAGCGGTGCGAATCGCACGACCATAACGCGCCGGTGGTGGTATTCGAGAATGAGCGCGAGACGCTTTCCTACTCGTGCGACTTCTGCGGGCGTGCGCCGTACGCACGGAAGGGAACCGGGCAGCATGCGGAGTGGCTGGAGGAAATGGCGCGGCGTGCGCCTGTTCCGGCTACTGCGCCGGCTGCCCAGGTTCCGCCGCCAGCAGCAAAACAGGGCGAACCAAAAGCGCCTGGTCAAACAGGTGACAAGCCCGCGAAAACGGGCGCAGGAACGTTTTTCGGATAAGGGGGAAGGGAATGCAACAGGTAGAGCAAGAAAACGCGGCTGTGGCGGCTCCTGAGGATCAGGCGCGGGCGGAATCGCTGGCGGCAATTCAGGGCCAAGTATTGGAGGCGGAGCCGGTCGAAGGAACCGGCGAGGGGGCCGGGGCAGGGGGGGTATCAGGGACGGTGCCAATGAGTCCGGCAGACGAGGCGCGGGACTTGATCCAGTTCGGGCTGTCGCTGTTCGCCCCCCTGTATCCATCGCTGGAGCGCATCTACACGCCGGATAAGCAGGAACGGCTTGCGCAGGTGACGGGGCCGTTGATGGCGAAATATAACCTGTCCCTTGGGGCCATATTCGAGAAGTGGGGGCCGGAGATCAACTTTGCAATCGTGGCGCTGCCGCTGGCGGCGGAAACGGCGAAGGCCATCAAGGCGGACAATGCGGCACGCAAGGCAGCGGCGGAGCGCGAAGCGAAGGAAAAGGAGGCGGCGGCCAATGAAAACCGATGACGGCACTCTGATCGTCATTTCTGGCACGTCGCGCACCGGCAAATCGGTCTATACCGAACGACAGGTCAGGAGTGACCGGCGCGTATTCGTGTGGGATCCGGAAGATCAATGGTCGAAGCTGCGCGGCTATCAGCGCGTCACGAAGCGGGCGGAACTGGTGCGGCTGGCGGACAAGCCGGGGCAGATGAAGGTCGCCTATGTGGCATCCGCCAACCTGAAAGCCGAGTTCGATTTCTTCTGCCATTGCGCTTTCCATTGGGGGCGTTTCCATGGGGGTGGCGTCGTGGTCGCAGAAGAACTGGCGGACGTGACCACGACAGCAAAAGCGCCGGACGGGTGGGGCATCCTCATCAGGCGGGGTCTCAAGAGGGGCATCACGATCTACTGCATTTCTCAACGGTGGGCTGAAGCGGACAAAACGGCATTCGGCAACGCGAAACAGTACGTGTGTTTCATGTCGTCGAGTGCTGACGATGTGGCCTATCTGAGCCGGAAAACACGCATCCCGCAGGCCGATCTAGACGGCCTGTTGCCGTTGCAATACATCCGATTCGAGCCGGGAAAGCCACTGGAGAGGGGAAAAATCAAGTTTTAGACGGGGGTCTCTGAGGGGGTACGCAATAGCAGCCTGCGCAATGCGCGGGCTGTTCGCTTTTTGGGGGCCAGAAAAGCACGATGCAAGGGCAATTTCAACAGGAGGCGCAAGCCATGAACCAAACCGTGAAAACAGTCCTGATCGTGCTGGCGACGATGGCAGTAGTCCATCGCATATCCGATCTTCGTCGACTGGTCACAAACTCTTTCTAAGGGAGAAACACATGAATGCATATCTGAAAACCGCCTTGATCGCCGTCGCAGCCATCGCTGTGATTTCGCGTGTCGATGCTGCGCGCAAGATCGTGTTCAACGTCGCAGCCTAAGCGGGGTCACACATGCAACTCGTTAAAAATCTCCCGTTCTTCAACGTCGTCGCCACTGGCGTGGCCACGCTGGCGCTGCCGCTCGGCATGACGTACGAGCGCATCATTCTGGCGCTTGGCGGTACCGCCTTCACCAAGGCGATGATTACCGACCTGAAGGTCAAGCTCAACGGCAAACCGATCTGGCAAACGACCGGCCCGCGTCTCGATGCGCTCAACAAGTATCGCGGCATGGCGACGGACGCAAGCCATCTCGTGCTGGATTTCACGGAAATCTATGCCCGCGATGAAGTCGGCCAGTCTCTGGGCGCAATCGGCACGGCGGAGGGCGTAGGCTCGTTCACGCTGGAAGTCACCATTACCGGCGCAACCGCTCCGACTCTGGAAAGTTGGGCTGTCCTGTCCGGCCCGAAAAAGCTTGGCGCAATCGCTAAGATCACAAGCTATAACGTGCCGCTGGCTGCTGCGGGCAAGTTCCCGATTGCTCTTCCGTACGGCAAAGACGGTGGCAGCATCATCAAGCGCGTGGGCTTCTTCAACGCCAACATGACTGAACTCGAAGTCAAGAAGAACGGCCTCGTGATCCATGATTCGACGAAAGCAATCAACGAGTTTTTCCAGACGGAGAACAACAAGGTTCCTCAGGCTGGTCTCTACGTTGCCGACTTCATCGTGGACAACAACATGTCCGGCATGCTGGTCACTGCTGACGCGCAGTCTATGCAGTGGAACGTGACCGTCAGCGCGGCTGACGTGATTACCGTGCAGATCGAACATATCGACATGCTCGGCAACCTGTAACCGGGGGCGGCTATGGACGGAGAAGTCGTAACGACCACGGCGGACAGCGGTCCGGCGTGGTATGAAGTCCTGATCGGTGATGTGGTGCGGGCGGCGGCAATGAAAAAATACGCCACGCCACAACTGCAAAACGGCCAGTCGTACTACGTGGACAACTACGGCAACGTGGTTCCCACCGGTCAGGTGGTACCGGGGCAGGGCCAAGTCGCGAACGCACTGGCGGCAAACCCGCTGGTCATGCTCGCGGCGCTGGCGCTGACTGGCGTCCTGCTCTACAAGCTGGTGAAGTAATCATGTCGGATTGGGCAGACGGCGTATTCAGCGCGGGCGGAACGGCAGGCGGCAGTGCCGTCCTGTCAAAGCTGCTAGGCTCGGCATCGATCGCAAGCCCTTGGACGGCTGCGGCAGGCGCGTTGGGCGCTGCCGCAGGCTCCACGGCCACATCGGCATCCAGCAATAACAAGAATGACGCGACAAACGATAACTCCGGTTGGAACGTCAACTTCGGTGGGGGTTCGATCACCAGTAGCGCGACGCGGGAAAGCATGAGCCAATGGATTGGCATTGCTGCTGGAGTCGTCACGATTTTGGTCGCGCTCAAACTGATCAAGGGGTAAAGCATGGGTCTTTTCGGTGGGGGCAATTCAAGCTCCAGCACGACGTACCTAACAGAAAACACCGACCGTCGCGTAGCCCTCGATAACCAGTCGCAGGGCATTACCGGCGACGGCAACACCATGACCGTCAATGCATCCGACTATGGCGCGATCAAAAGCGCCATGGAGGTCAGCGGCACGGCAGTCAACGGGGCCAATGCCAATGTGATGGCGGCGCTCGAAGCGGCCAATTCGGCGGCGCGGGATGCGCTGTCAGCGGCGCAGCAATCCATTTCGGGCATCGCGAGCGCGAATCGGGATTCGCTCGCCTTTGCATCGCAGGTCAACCGGGATTCGCTCACTCTGGCGGAGCGGGGACAAACCCTCATTGCCAACAGCGCGGCGGAATCGCTCAAGATGGTAGGCCATGTGGTGGATTCGGCTTTCTCGTTGAATGACAAGAACGCAAAAATGACCATGGATGCGGTCGCGAACTCAAACAACCTCGTGGGGCGCGCCTATGAAACGGCGACGGCCTACCAAGCGGAAAAGCAGACGGCGGACAGCAAATATTTGGTGGCTGCTGGCTTGCTGGTGGTCGCGCTGGTTGCGATGAAAGTGTTTGGAAAATAGGGGCTTTCAGATGCAGCAATTCATTCAAGCGATGGGGGCGGGTTCGACGTGGACGCTTCAGACCGGGGGCGAGTACTTCCGGCTGGTGACCTGTCCTGATCCGGTAGACGTCAAGTTCTATCGCGGGCAGGTTGAAGTCGCGAGCGCCACACAGATGGATACCGGCTTCTACCTGAAGCCCGCAGGCGGCTTTGACCGCGTGGACATCACAAGCGCGACGGCGCAAACCGTCAAGATCATGGTAATCGACGGTGACGGCGGCTACGACCATTTCAACGTGGATATCAGCGGCACGGCGACCATGACCACAAAGCAGGCTGCAACGGTCAATGACGTGGCGGCGGTGGCGGTCGGGCTGGCGGCTACGCAACTGGTAGCGGCCAGTGCGACGCGCCGGGGCTTGCGCTTCTTCAATGCCGGGACAGCGGATGTGTACCTTGGCGGCGCGGGCGTGACGGTCGCAGGCGGCGCAATCAAGATCAGCGCAGGTCAAACGTGGATTGAATCCGAAGCGGCTCCGGCTGCGTGGTACGGCATCAGCGGCACGGCGGCGCAGTCAATCCGCATTCAGGAGCTGACGGCATGAGCGGCGTCATTGATCTGGCTTCTGCGCTGGTGCGGCTGGCTCCTACGCTGACAGCGGCGGGGGCGGCGAGCGTCGATATTGCGGTGGCGGACTACATCGCGGCAGGCTACAAAAAATTCATCATCGAGGCCAAGGGCGTCAAGGGCAGCGTGGACGATGCGCAGTTGAGCATGTATGTCAAGACAGGCGGCGCATGGGGAAGCCCGGACTACTACCTGTCGTCGAACGGCGCGAATCCTCCAGTGCTGACCTACGGCGCTGGCGGCGTGGTCGCGTTTCATTCGGGAACGGCTGCGGCGGCAAATCAGATCGCGGCATTTACAACGGAATTCACGGCTCCGAATGCTGCCGCTGACGCAAAGATTATCCAGACGCGTGGCGCGTGGTATAGCGGCTACTCGGGCATACCGGTCAACAAGATCGATTCCACGGTGCTGTCAATCGCTGCAACGGCCATCACTGATATTCGCTTCATGATGAGTCCCGGCACATTGACCGGCAAATTCGACATTTTCGGGGTGAAGTGATGGGCATGCATCGAATGACTTTGGACGGGCCGGTCGCGCTATCGCCTGAAGAGGTGGCCGAGTATGAGCAGCGGCAGGCGCAGGCGGCAATCGACGCGGCGCGCAATGCCATCCTCGCCCAGATAGTGGCGCTGGAAGGCACGGTGACGCAGCGGCGCATGCGGGAAGCATTGCTGACCGAAGCGGGCGCGGCTTGGCTGGCAAACGTGGATGGACAAATTGCGGCGCTGCGTGCGCAGTTGGCGTAATGGATCGTCGGCTGCTGCTATGCGCCTATGGCTTGCTGCTTGGCGTCGTTATCTACGAATGGACGAAGCGCCAGGGCGAGCAGGGGACAGATGGCGATGGTGAAGGCTTCGCCGGAGAAGTGACTTCGGAACTGGAATCCGCGGCTTATGCGGCGGCAGATTTCATCGACTCGGCAACGGGGGGATTCTTGAAAATTTCAGCAATGCGCACGGTCGATCTATCCGTGCTGAACAATGCCAACGTGCGGGCTTTCCTGCGCGTGATCCGGGCCGGTGAAGGCACGTCGGACGAGCAAGGATACCGGCGTCTGTTTGGCGGCGGTCTGTTCTCGTCGTATGACGATCACCCGCGCGTCACGGTCAACAAAAGCGGCTACAGGAGCACGGCGGCCGGCGCGTATCAGATGCTGTCCTCGACGTGGGACGAGACACGGCAAATGATGGGCCTGCGCGACTTTACGCCAGCGTCGCAGGATGCGGCCGCAGTCGGGCGCATTGCGGCGCGTGGGGCGCTTCCTGACGTGCTGGCGGGGCGATTTGATATCGCAATCAAGAAGGTGGCGCGGGAATGGGCCAGCATGCCCGGATCGCCATACGGTCAACCAACAATCACGCTCGACCGGGCGCGGCAGTTGTACGCGAGCGCGGGCGGTTCCATGGGAGCGGTCGCATGAAAGAAGTTCTTATTTTCGCTGGTGTGGCGGTCGCGGCATACATGCTGCTCAAGGGGCGGGACGCAAGAGCCGCGAGGACAAACGAGATCACGAATCCGGCGCTGCCGGGACAGATCGGCTACGGCTGGCGCTATTTCTCGGACGGCACGGCCATCGACCCGAACGGGAATTACTACCTCAAGGGTGCGCCGATTTGGTCGACGTCGTATGACGGCGTGAGCGTCGGCGGCAACTATTCAAATCTGGTGACCTGATGCTGAGCAATCGAACCTTGGTGATTGCCGGGGCGGCGGTCGGTGTTGCGGTGCTCGTGTGGCTTTCCACGCGGGGCGCAAAGGGCGTAGGCGAGGATATCGGCAGCGGTGCCGTCAACCTCGTGGACGGTGTGGTATCGGGCGCGGTGACGACGGCGGGTTCATTCCTCGGCATACCGCTCACGGACAAGGAAAAAGCGGAGCAAGCGCGCAAGGCTGGCGACGTGTGGGAGGCGTCGAAATACATGACGGCGCCGGAATTCATGAAGTGGATAGCGGCAGGCATGCCGCGCAACTAAGGGAGAAAAACCATGAAAGACCGAATCAAAGAGCCGTCCACCTGGGCGGGTATCGCTGCAATCTTCCAAGTGCTGAAGGTGTTCCTGCCGCAACACACCGTTTTCGCTGACGCGCTGACCGCAGGCGCTGGCGCGATTGCGATGGCGCTGCCGGAAAAAGGCAAGGCCATCGAAACGAAATGAGCGCAATGGAATTGATTTCGCTGCTGACCAGTTCAGGCGTATGCGCTGGCGGAATCGGTATTTTCCGATGGGTTGTCAGCATGGAGCGGCGTGTGATGGTCCTTGAGGTCAAGAGCGGCATTCGGTGACGGGAAAGCGATCACGTTATTGACGACAAGGCCAAGGCGTTGCCGGTGACCGTATATCTGCATTTGGCGCAAGCGGTCGGCATGCTCCATGGCCTGAAGCCGCAGGATTTCAGGAACCCACCACGGAACTTTTTTCCGTCCGTTCATCCAGTCGCGCACGGTGCGCTCGTCGCGCCGTAGGTGCTTGGCTAAGTCCTTCAAGGGCATGCGCTGGCCGTAGTAGATCAATTCGTTGGGATTGCCGTAACGCAGATTCGGATACCGCATTGCATTTCTCCACGGAAAGAAAAAGGCCGGGTAACGTAGCCCGGCCTTTGAGGGATTTGCATCCCATGTTTTGGGTAAGATTCGCACCGACTTACTTTACAGCAACATGCGATTTATTTCGCATAATTTGTATTATGTAAAATATCCTACACAGATCAAAAAAGCCGCAAAGTCCCATGTGGAAGCCGTCATGGTCGGTCGACCAATAAATCCTCTTCTGTGAGAAAGGCACTACCGCTCGGATTCCCACCTGCGTGTTACCCGGCTTTCCCTGTCAAGGCGTTGCCACAAGCCTCCTTGCACGACTCGCGAGGTATAGCAGAACCAGAGCGATGCCGAAAGCGCTGGCCATCAGAGGCATCACGCCGAGTACGCTTTCGGCCTCGATCGATTCGAACTTAGGCAAGTCAACCAAGTCCTCACGGCTCAGCCCGCGGTAACTCATGATCCGCGGAACGAAAAACTCACACCAGCGCGCCTCGAACCGATCCACTGCTTCGGCATAACGCGCGTAGCGCTGCGCGTCCGCCCCCGCCAGCCTGTCCCCCGTCATGACAATGGCAAGTCCCGGCGACAGCCAGGCGAAACGTTCGATGAATGATGCCTGGCGGGCGCGCTTCCGGTCGAACTCGGCCATCAGCGGAACGATCACGCTGTCCTGTTTTTCGTAGCGTGGCATGAACGACACCGGCCACGCATGTTTTCCGATGCTTGCGGGACGGTGCTCCGGATTGCCTGCATACCACGCTTTCAACAAGCCCTCTTCCTGTGCCTCGGCATCCAGTTGTGCCTTGCGTACTTTGATCATGGCGTCCAGCCGTGAAGGCATCGGTTCAGCCGCTTCTGCCAGCGCAGACAAGACCGGCGGCACGGCAAAGGTCGTGAACAGCCAGATTGCCAGCAGGCCTAGCGCCGAAGCGGCGGCCGAGATACGCAGCCCGCAGGACAAGGCAACAACCAGGAACCAGATCAGGCAGAATACGCCGCTGACAAGGGTCCAGCAAAGAAAAGCCGTGAGCGACGCACCGGGATCGAGCCCGAATGCAACAAGCGAAGCAATGAACACCATCGCGAACACGGCCATGAAGCGCACGATGCAACTGGCAACCGGCACTTTCCATGGTGCCGGAGATTGCGTGCATACCAGGCGCCAGGTCCCATTTTCACGCGCTTCCTGCACCAGGCCGTAGCCGAGGCCAATGACAACCAGGGGAACAAGCAGGGCAACCACGACGGAGAAATCCGGCATGCCGACGCTGTGCAACAATGGATTGGAAATGACGTCGCTCTTCCGGCCGTCCAGATGCCGGCTGTCCACCGAGACGCGCACGTCCGACGGCAAGGCGGCGAACTGCCGCACGCCGAGCGCTAGACCGCCCAAGGCCGGACGCAATGCTGGCGGCGCCTCATTGCGGGCAAAATCGAAGGTTGCACGTGCGGCCGCAGCGCTTTCTCCTTCACTCCTGGCCGGCAGCTTCATTGCGAGTGCCTCCAGGCGCCCTTCCCAATGTGCTGTCTTTTCCGCGGCTTCGCGCCGTTGGCGGGCAGCCTCGAGACCGGACGATACGGCCGCAGCCAAGAGGAGCAGCAATGCCAGCGCCAGGATGATGAGGTTGGGACGATGGCGAATGAAACGCATCCACTCCGCGCGTAAAAGGAGTATCACAGTCGCAACCTCCATGCCGCGGCCACGAGGAGCGACATAGCCGCTGCGGCCCACAATGCAAGAATGCCGAGGGCCGGCATGGCAGACAGAAGTGCGCTCCCGGCGGGCGGCGGCTCGTACGTGAAGCGGTCCATCGATTGCCACAACGCATCGTTGCCGTACTTGTCGTCAAAGGAGCGCAAGCCGCGCGAATGGGCGGCATCCCACTCGTCGATGCGCGTGTTGATTCGGCGCCGGTATGCCTCGGCGGCTTCTTCGAAATGCCCGCGGTGCTGCAGGTCGGTCCCGGCGAGTTTCATCGACGTCAGCTGCATCGCCAGCGCCGGGCTGAAGAAGGAGGCACTCCGCAGGATTGCTTCCTGCCGGGCAAAGCGACGCCATAACTCGTCGAAATGCAGCTGGTGCACCCTGTCGGCGTACGCATCCCTTTCGAGACGGCGCACTGCGTAGGCGCCGACAGGAAGATCTTCGAGTCTTTGCACGCCATACCTGCGCAGCAGCTCTTCGTCGAAGCGCTTGCCGCGCGTGGCGAGGTCGCCATCACCGGGAAGGCCCTGTTCGTAATCGCGCTTGATCGCGCTCCAGAATTCTGCCGGCGTCGGCAACCGGACAGTCTGCTCGGCAATGGCCGCAGCGCCGCGCGGCACGATGAACACAAGCAGGATCCACACGCTCAGGAGAATAAGGAGTGCCTGCCTTGCCGTTGCGGAAAAGGCGGAAACGGCGATGGCGAGCGCGACGAAGACGCCTGCATATCCCAGGAAGGCCAGGCCAAGCAGAGCGCCGCGGACGAGCACGTCCAACGAATCCGCCTGCCATGCCAGCGGAATCATGATCAGAGAAAACGCCAGCGCCAGCGCCGACGCCGTAGCCGCGGACAACGCCATGAACTTGCTCCAGACGAACTCCTGCTTGCGAACGGCCAGGCCTCGCAGCATGCGCAGCGTGCCCGATTCGCGTTCCTGGACCACGGCGCCGAAACCAAGCCCCACGACCAGGAGCGGCAGGATCGACGTCAGCACGAAAGAAGGTGTGAACTGACTGAAACGGCCAGCGACGGGAGCATCATTCGCCCGGCTGAAGCGCAGCATATTGCGCTTGTGCGGTTCCATCCAGAGCGCATTGCCGAGGAAGCGTCCGATGCCCGGGTCGAAGGCAGCCAAGGGAGAATCCGGCGCGAAGACATACATGCCGAAGTGCGCGCCGCGGTGCGGATGCTTGTCGCCCTGCGCATCCCATTGCTCGCGTGCGGAGGCCTCGGCCGCCCTTTCGGCTTTCCGCGCCCTTTCCAGCTCGAGATGCGCGATGCCGAATACCGAAAGAAAGAGCACTAGAATGGCAACGCCGAGCGTCCACGCCCGTCCATCGCGCATCACCGCCAACAGCTCCTTGCGCACCAGGAGCCGCATCATGGCGTCCCCCGCGCATGGGCAAGGTAGAGGTCTTCGAGATCCTGGTGGCTGACTTGGTGCGCATCGATTTCCACCACAAGCCGTCCTCCCTCGAGAATGCCGATGCGGTCTGCGACCTGCCTGGCGTTAAAGAGATCATGGGTCGCCATCAGCACGGTTATCCCCGCACTCCCTGCGGCACGAATCCGTTCTGCAAAATCGCTGGCGGCGCCGGGATCGAGCCCTGAAGTCGGCTCGTCCAGCAGCATGGCGCGGGCGTTGCGCGCGTAGGCAATCGACAAGCCGACCTTTTGCCGCATGCCTTTCGAGTAGGATCCCACGCGAGCATCGTGCGCATCCGCCGCCAGGCCTGACTCAGCCAGCAAGGCGCGGGCCTTCTCGCCGGACAGATCGACGCCAGCCAGCGCACAGAAGTAACAGAGGTTTTCCACGCCGCTCAGGTAGGGATACAGGGCGACGTTCTCGGGCAGGTACGCCAGCTGCCGTGAGGCTTCCGGTTCCTCCGCAAGCGACCGCCCGCCGATCAGGATGCTGCCGCCTGACGGCCGTACGAAGCCAAGCAGCGCATTGATCGTCGTGGTCTTCCCTGCCCCGTTTCCGCCCAGCAGGGCATACACGCATCCCTGGCCGATTGCAAGATCGAGCCGGTTCACGACCTGGCGGCTGCCGTAGGAGACGGCCAACTGCCTTGTCTCGATAATCGGTTGCATCGCGCTCGTCAGAAGAAATAACGCGCCGAAATGCCGAAGTGATGGCGCGGCTGCGTGGAGACCCACAAGCCGGCTGCGGTCGCGAAGAACGATTCGCTGATCAGTTGCGGCTGGAACACGGCGAAAGCGCTCCACTCGATGTCGCGGATGCTGTAGGTAGCACGCAGGTCATAGCGCGTGTAGGTCGGCACGGTGCGCTGCTGGAGTGGCGTGCCGCTGAAATACGGTATGCCGGACGTGACATAGGCATCCGCGTTGTAGCGAAGATATCCGGCGCCAAGCGCGTGCCGGTATTCCGCACCGAGCTTGAACTGGTGTCGCGGCACGGAAAGCAGGTAGGCCGAATTGGGGTCCGAATTGTTGATCTCGGCCTGCAGGAGACGCGTGTAGCTCGCGTAGGCGGATGCATTCTTCCACAGGTGCAGGCGCGATTCCAGCTCGAAGCCCTTGCGTGTGGTATCGCCCACGGAGCGGAAGACGTTCGGAGCGGTCATGACGATCTCGTCTTCATTGAGCGTATAAAACGCCACGCCGGAGAGGGACCAGCCTTCCGCCGGCGTGGCGGTGAATCCGGCGTCGTATGAACGGACCTTCGATGGGGCGATTCCGGTGTTGACGTTGCCGCCGGGTGCGCCGAGACGCCCTTGCGCACCGGCGGGACTGATCTGTTGCGCGGCCGGGGAGCGGAAGCCCTGCGCGATATTCGCGAACACGTCCAGCCGCGGCAGGACCGTCCAGGCAGCCCCGATCTTCGGCGTCGTCACGGTCTTGCGATAGCCTGTCGACGTGGTCGGGAGCTTGCGGTTTTCGATGTCATAGTCGAAGCGGTCGACACGCAGGCCGCCGGTCAGTTTCAGGTGATCCGCCGGCTTGACCTGCCCCTGCGCGAAGACCCCGTAGGTGTACAGGTCCATGTTCAGGTTGGTCAGGTAGGTGGACGTGGGGAGACGGTTTTCGTAACGCTGGCGGATCCCCTCTCCTTTATCCCGGCGGATGTCCGCTCCGGCTTGCAATGCCGCCCTGTCGCTAAAGACGAAATTGTTCGACACGCTTGCGCCGGCGATGATGCGGTCATCGGATCCGACATTGTGTACATTGCCGCCGGCGGCGCCCCCACGTATCCGTTCAAAGTCTTCGAGATAGGCGGTAGCGTACAGGCCGGCCTCGCCTGCGGCCGGGGCACGGTTCACAACCAGGCCGGTACGACGCCCGCCGCCGAAGGGAAGCAGCGCGTTCTCTTCCGGCGCGCTCCGCGCCACCTGGCCAGCGGCAAGGCGGTCGTAACGCAGGTAGCCGGCTGCTTCGAAGTCGGAACGGTAGTGATTGAGGCGGATGCTGTAACGCGCATCATCCCTGATCGTCGAGAGCTTCCAGAACAGGTTGTCGCGCTCCTGCCATGCGCCCTGCCGGTAACTGTCGGTCCGGTAACTGTCCGCAATGAGTGTCGACGCCACGGAACCGAGCTGCTTCGACCAGACGAGCGAAGCCCGCCTGCCGCCGTGGCTCTCCAGCGTCAGACCCACGCTGGAAGGGACAAGATCATCCACAGTCCGGATGCTTACCGCACCGGCCCGGTTCTGGTCGCCGAACAGGGCGGACACAGGTCCCTTGATCACGTCGATGCGTTGGATCATGTCCGGCGTCAGCCACTCCAGGAATGCCGGTCCATGCCCGGCACCGGCCTCGCTCGACGGCATGTTCTGCGGCACGCCGTCCACGTACACCGCGGTATCTGCGCCGTGAGTGCCTCCAGTGGCAAAACCGCGCATGCGGAATCCGTTCCCGGTATCTCCCTGGTCGAGATTGTTGGCCACGACGCCGGGAACACGACGAAACACGTTCGATATGTCTCGGCTGACATTGATCGTGCCAATCTCCTCGCTGGTGATTGGACTGACCGCGGAAGGCAGACCGGTCGCCGAATTGGTTACCCGTGTGCGTGTGCCCTGCAGTTCGACCCGGCTGCGCTCTCCAGTGACTGTGACGGCAGGTAGCGTTGCTTCGTTTCCTGATCCGACCGGCCTGTCGTCAAGAGCGACGCTCGGCTGTGAGTTCGCTTCGGAGGCAAGCACGAGCAATGCAACAGCGGCAGGAAGGGAAATTTTCTTGTTTTTCATGGTTGTGACACTGAAAGGATGGGAAAAATCGAGCGATCCTCTCCTGGCTGGCGCCGTCGGCCAAGGAAAGCAGAATCGGGATAGGCGATGCGAAAGGCGACTTACGTAGTGACCCATCCCGCCCCAAAACATGGTTGCATCGAGCGTGCAAACAAGTCGCTCCGGGCGGCAAATGGGAAGCCTATTTGCAACTCAGTTGCATTTTCGGAATTATATGGAAGCAAGCGCCAGAATGCAACTGTGTTGCAATTTGACGTTTACTTGACAAAACTTTGCATTCTTTGAGGGCTGCGATCCGCCGGTAACACCTTCGGCTAGGAGCTTGATCGAACCGCCTACGCCGTATTTGCAGAACCGGATTAGTTCTCAACACGGGAGCAAACTCGCGGGATAATGCCGCTGCGTTGGAAGACGAAAAACAGAAGGAACCTCGAGGAGAAAAACAATGATGCTCCGGCCGACACGACTTCGGATGATGGCATGGCGGTTGTCTGCCATAGCGGCGCTTGCATCCGCCCTTTCATCGGCTGCATGGGCCTGGAGCAACCACGCGCTGGGAACCTGGCAGGCACTCGCGCCGGTGGCCGAAGTCGCGAATGCTGCCCCGGCCCGCGTGGAAAGCCTGGAGGCGTTTCTTGCCGCCGAGGGGCCCGCGCTCGAACACGTGCTCGAATCGGCCGAGTCCTGGGCCCGGGTGAACGTCCCGCACTATCCGCCGCGGCCGGATGCATTGCGCTTCAAGGCCGGCGGCGCCGCGCCGGAGTTGCGCCGGCGCTTTCTGTCGGCGCTGCGCATCAACCCGGCAGCACGGCTGACGCTGTTCATGCAGACGCGCCCCGGCGCCACGATCTCCCCCGGCGCCGCCATGTCACGGGCCGAGGTGACCACGATCGACCAGCGCGACGACCATAACAATGCGACCTTCCTGCGTTTGCGCGAAGGCGACATGGTGCGAGCGCTGGATGTGGTGGCGACTGCCTCGGACGAGCCGGATTTCGGGCTGGACCTCGGTATCTGGGAAGACAACGGCACGGACTACGGCAGGCAATACGGTTTCGGCAAGCAACCGTTCGGCAATCCGGCGCTGGAGTTTTCCAGTCAGGCGCCGATGCACATGGGATTCTTTCATGAGCAATGGATCGTGTACAAGGCGGCGCCCTTCCTGCTTCGGACCTTTCCGGAATACCGCATCCACCTCTACCGGACTCTTGCGCAGCATGCCTTTCGGACCGGACACAACTATTGGGGCTGGCGTTTCGCGGGCTGGGCGCTGCATTACGTACAGGATCTGACTCAGCCGTATCACGCCCGCGTCCTGCCCGGCGTCGGCACGCCTTCGCTGTTGTGGACCAATGCGCTTGCCATGATCGGATTCCCGACACGGAAGGAGCACGCGATTTCGCTCGTGTCGAACCGGCACCAGGCGTTGGAAAATTACCAGTTCAGGAGGATGCGGGAGGCGTACCTGAAAAAGGATGACAACGACGCCCTGCTGCTTGCCGCACGCAATACGGCCGGCGATAGCGGTTATCCACGCTATACCGATGCAGCAGTCCGGCAATCCATCACGAAGCAGTCGCACCGCGCGGCGGACGCGACCGATGCAGTGCTGGAGCGTGGCGTGCCGCCTAAATACATCTCGGATCCAGGTTATCTGATGTCTGCCTCCAGAGAGGACGTCGACCTGCATGCCCTGGTGTCGGCGGGGACGCCGTCGACGCGCGACGAGATGACGTCGCTGGTGGCTGGATTGATGATGAATTTCGGTACCCATTCGCGGCTGTTCATCCGCACCGTGGCCGAGGGCGCCCGAACACCGGGTGGCCTCAGTTCTGGCGCGACTTCCCGCTGAAATGACTGCGCGGGATATGGTCGGCCTCGGTGTTAACATAGTCGTCGCACATCGACACAAGCCTCCAGCATGACCAATACCTTGGCCGATTACCCGGCCTTCCGCAATTTCTTCTTCAGCCGCGTAGCGACCACTATGGCCAACCAGATGATGATGGTAGTGGTCGCCTGGCAGATGTACGACCTTACGAACAGCGCATACGACCTCGGCATGGTGGGACTCGCGCAATTCCTGCCTGCGCTGGCACTTGCGCTGGTCACCGGCCAGGCGGCGGACCGTTATGACCGGCGCCGGGTCCTGGCTTGCTGCCTGGCAGGGCAACTGCTGGTCAGCGCCCTGCTCATTGCAGGCACGCTCGGCGGCTGGCTGAGCCGGGAATTCATCCTGCTCGCTTCGATAGCGCTCGGCACGGCCAAGGCTTTCCAGATGCCGTCGCAGCAGGCGCTGGGTCCGTTGCTGGTACCGCCATTCGAGCTGCCGCGGGCGCTTGCGATCAGCTCCGCCGGCACCCAGTTCGCCATCATCATCGGCCCCGCGGCCGGCGGTTTCCTGTATATCGCGGGCGCCGAGGTGGTGTACGGCGTTTCCGCCCTTCTCTTCCTGCTGGCCATCGCGGCCGTGCTGCTGATCCGCTTTGACCGCGCGCCAGCCCCGCGCGAGAAGGTGAGCTTGCAGACGCTGTTCGCCGGCATCAGCTTCATTTGGCGTCGAAAAGAGGTACTGGGCGCGATCTCGCTCGACCTGTTCGCTGTGCTGCTCGGCGGCGCAACCGCCCTGCTGCCGATCTTCGCCCGCGACATACTCCATGTCGGACCGTGGGGGCTGGGCGTGCTGCGCTCGGCGCCGGCGGTCGGTGCGCTGCTGGTATCGCTGTATCTCGCGCGGCATCCGATACAGCGCAAGGCGGGCAAGGTGATGTTCGGTGCGGTGGCGCTGTACGGCGTTGCAACCCTGGTATTCGCGCTGTCGACATCTTTCTGGCTGTCGCTGGCAGCACTGGCGCTGACCGGCGCCTTCGACATGGTGAGCGTGGTGATCCGGCAGTCTCTGGTGCAACTCGACACGCCGGACGAAATGCGCGGACGGGTCAGCGCCGTCAACTCCATCTTCATCGGCGCCTCCAATCAGCTCGGCGAATTCGAGTCCGGCGTGACGGCCGCGTGGTTTGGCACGATGGCATCGGTGCTGATCGGCGGCGCCGGCACGCTGCTGATTGTCGCCATCTGGATGAAACTGTTTCCGTCGCTGGTGACGCGCGAACAGCTGGCGGCCACACCCCGTGACTGACCGCCGCTATTTCATTTGAAAGTGAACCGCACGCTCTGCGCGGGCTTCCCGGCCAGCGTCACAACGGCAACCGCCTTCGTTTCCTTCTCTACTTTAAAGACCCCCTTCGCCTCGAGTTTGTTCTCGCCCGCCGGCGACAGGGGCGTCTCGGTCTTTTCGCTGCCATTGAGCAATGTGACCTTGGCGGTTGCTCCCTTGGTATCGACCTTCTTGCCGTGGTCGTCCACATAAATTGCGATGCTGTCTGGCTTGGCCACCAGTTCGTATTGTGTTTCCTTCACTTCAGTCACCACACCGCCGTACTGCGCCTTATGTTCGTCGTGATGTTGGGCTCCTGCCGCGAACGCGGATGCCGATATCAGCAGGGCTGCCAATGCGTGAGTCGCTGCAATTGATTGTTTCATCGTTTTCCTTTCATAAGCGGAGCGTTTGAAGGTGAATGCCGCGGCGTGTCCGCACGTGCCGCAGCCCATTGCAAAAAACTCAAAAGGCTTCCTTGCCGCTCTCGACGACCAGGCGTTCGGTCGGCTTTTGGCCAAACAGCCAGAACATTACCGGCGTCAGGAAGGTATCGAGAACCGTGGAGCTGATAAGCCCCGAGAAGATCACCACCGCGACCGGGTGCAGGACTTCGGTTCCCGGCATCTCGGCTTCGAACAGCAGCGGCGCCAGTGCAAAGGCAGCCACCAGCGCTGTCATCAGCACCGGCGTCAGGCGTTCGAGAGAGCCGCGGACAATCATCTTCCTGTCGAAGCCCTCCCCTTCAAATGCGCACAGGTTGATGTAATGGCTGACCTTGAGGATGCCGTTCCTGGTTGAAATGCCCGCCAGGGTGATGAAGCCGATGAGCGCGGCGATGGACAGGGGCTGCCCCGACAGCCAGAGCCCGACGACGGAGCCCACGAGCGCCAGTGGAATGTTCGCCATGATCATGAGCGTGAGCGTCGTCGAGCGATAGCGGGAATACAGCACGAGGAAAACCATCGCGACCGAAATGAGCGACAGCAGTGCGATCAACCGGCTTGCCTGCTCCTGTGCCTGGAACTGGCCATCCATCGTCACGAAGTACCCTTCCGGCATCTTCGTCCCGGCAATGACGCCACGAACATCGGCGACGATCTCCGACAAGGGCCGTCCCTGAGCGTTGGCCGACAGCACAATCCGCCGGCGTCCGTCATCCCGGGAGATCTGGTTCGGTCCGTCGGACTCTTCGATGGTCGCCAGCTTCTCGAGCGGCACCCTGCCCATCGGTGTGTCAATTAGCAGCTGGCGAAGGCCGTCGACCGATCTTGCTGTTTCCGGCAGGCGCAGCATCAGATTGAAGCGGCGATTGCCTTCGATGACCTGGGTGATGCGTTCGCCATCGATCAGCGTCTGCAACTCCCTGGTCAGCATCGATGGTGCGATGCCGTACTGCTCGGCGCGGTCGTAATCCACCCGGACTTTGATTTCCGGCGTCAAGACCTGCTTTTCGACCTCAAGATCGGCAATGCCTGGAATGCCGGCCAATGCCGCACGCAGCGCTTCCGCCTGCCCTCGCAGCGCATCCAGGTCGTCACCGAAAATCTTGATGGCGATCTGGGCCCGTACGCCGGACAGCATATGGTCAATCCGGTGGGAGATCGGCTGTCCGATGTTAACGGCGGCGGGCAGCGTGGACAAACGCTTCCTGATGTCGGCGTAAATCTCGTCCTTTGTGCGGCCCGACGGCTTCAGGTTCAGGTCCAACTCCGAGACGTGCACGCCCTCCGCATGTTCATCCAGTTCGGCCCGGCCGGAGCGGCGCCCGACGTATTGCACCTCGGGCACCTGCTTGACCAGCAGTTCGGCCTGGCTGGCAAGGCGCACCGACTCTGCCAGCGTCGTTCCCGGGTTGAGCCGCAGTCCGATGAGGACCGAGCCTTCGTTGAACGGCGGCAGGAACGTCGTCGGAAAAAACGGGATGCTTATCGCTGCCACCGCGACCGCCGCACCCGCGGCGATGAGCAATGCGCGCCCATGAGAGAGCGCCCATTCCAGCCCGCGGGCGTAACACTCCTTGAGCCAGCGTACCAGGCGCGGATCGCCATGATCGAGCTGCTTCATGCCCGGAAGCAGGTAGTACGCCATGACCGGCGTCAGCATCACCGATACCAGCATCGACGCCAGAATGGAGACGATATAGGCGACACCCAACGGCACGAACAGGCGTCCCTCCATGCCCGGCAAGACAAAGAGCGGCACGAACACGAGGACGATGATGATGGTCGCTACCACGATGGCGGACCGTACCTCCAGGGTGGCGCGCGCAATCAGCTCGAGGGGATTGAGCCTGGCCGCATGTCCGCGGTCCTGCTTCAGGCGGCGCAATACGTTCTCGACGCCCACCACCGCATCATCCACCAGTTCCCCGATCGCAATGGCCAGGCCGCCGAGCGTCATGGTATTGATCGACAGGCCGAAGTATCGGAAGACGAGTACCGTGATCAGGATCGAGACTGGAATCGCGGTGAGCGAAATCACGGTCGTCCGGAAGTTCCCGAGGAAGAAGTACAGGATGACGGCAACCAGCACCGCAGCGCTGATCAGCTTGCCCTGGAGATTGCCGATGGATGCCTCGATGAAGTTTGCCTGCCTGAAGGTGACCTGCGGTGTTTCCATTCCCGGCGGCAGGCTCTTCTTCATCTCGACCAGCGCATTCTCGATCTGACGGGTGAGTTTTACCGTGTCGGCATCCGGCTGCTTTTGTACGCCGAGGATGACAGCCGGTTTACCGTTGTAGCCGGCGTCGCCGCGCTTGATAGCCGGCGCAAAGGTCACATCCGCGACTTGCTTCAGCAGGATGGCCTGTCCATCCCTGGCAGCCAGGGGCAGGCGCTGCAAATCCTCCAGCCGCGATGTCCGCCCGATATTCCGGATCAGGTACTCCCGGGCATTCAACTCCAGAAAGCCGCCGCTCGTGTTGGCCGCGAACCCGCGCAAGGCGGCTTCAACCTGCTCGACAGTGATGCCAAGGTTCGCCATCCGGGCGGTATCGGGCTGAACCTGATACTGACGGACCTCACCGCCAATGGGGATCACCTGGGCAATGCCGGGGATGGTCAGCAGGCGCGGCCTGAGCACGAAGTCCGCGTACTCGCGCGTGGCCATTGGCGAGATTCTCTGCGGGTCGATGGGAATCGCGATGAGCATGATTTCGCCCATCACGGATGAAATCGGCCCCATCGACGGCGTAATCCCCTCCGGCATCTGCTCCCTGGCCAGGTTCAAGCGCTCCGATACCATCTGACGCGCGCGATAGATATCCATCCCCCAGTCGAACTGGACATAGAGGAAGGACAGGCCGACGGAAGACACCGAGCGTACGGCGGTGACGCCGGGCATGCCGTTCATCGTTGTCTCAAGGGGGAAGGTGATGAGCTGCTCGACTTCCACCGGTGCCATGCCGCCGGCTTCGGTCATCAGCGTCACCGTCGGCCGGTTCAGGTCGGGGAAGACGTCGACCGGCATGCGCACAAGCGTGAGTGCGCCGTATATTATCAGGACGGTGGCCAAAGCCAGCACGAACAGGCGGTTCTTCAGGCCTGCGTTGACGAGATAGTTGAACATCGGCTTACCTCACCTGGTTGACCAGCGGGGCGCCCTGTACAACGACGCGTTCGCCGCCCTCCAGTCCATTGACGACGGTCACGGTATTCGCGTCCAGCGGCACATGACGTACCGGCTTCTGCACGAACCGCTCGGCACCGGTGTGAACCCATACGATGTCCTGGTTGCTGGCATTCTTGACGATGGCGCTAGCCGGTACGGCAATACCTGTGACTGCCGTCCTCGATTGCGCAACGACTTTCATGGGCTGGCCAACGGTCAGTGCGGGCGCATTGCCGTCCTTCGCAACCTTGATGCGGAAGTGAACGGGGATAGCCTGCTCACGCAGGGTTCGGCCGGCACCTGCGAACTCGAGTTCCAGTTTGCTGCCGGTCGCTGTCTGGGTAAATGCCGAAGCGATATCGGCGGCACGGTGAGCGTCGTGTGCGACTGCCTCGATACGGAGGCGACTCGGGTCGACGATCTCGAACAGCACTTCGCGGGCGTCGACAACCTGCCCCGCCACGACGTTTGCTGCCGAGATCACACCGGACACGGGTGCAACCATTGCCTCCTTCGACATCAGGCTGCCTTTGACTGCCGCCAAACGCTCGTTCAGACCGATGAGTTCGGCTTGGGCGGCGTCGATATCCTTCTGCGGCACGCTGCCCTCAAGCTGCTTGACGCGTGCCAGCCGCTTTTCGGCCAGCGCCTGCGCGGAGCGCAGTTCTGCTTCCTGTGCTGCCTGGTTTGCCTTCTCGATCGCGCCCGTCGAAGGGCGGACATAAGCAAGGACTTCGCCTTTGCGTACTACTTGTCCCAGCGACGGCAAGCCCCGCGGGCCGGGCTCGATCCGGCCGGCCGCCGTAGGCTGCACCTTGCCGCCCGCATTCGGGTCCATCACCACTTTGCCGACCATTTCAAAGGCCTGCGGCAGGTCTTTCTGCTCGCTCAACAGAGTGCGAACCGCCAACTGGCGCTGGGAGACTTTAGGCAGGAATACGCTGCCGTCCGGCAGGCGCCTGGGACTGTTGCCATTGGCGGCCGGCGCCGCCTCTTCGCCATGGTCGTGGCCAGGGCCTGCGATGGTGTAACCCGGCAGCACCGCGAGCAGCATGCCGGCAAATAGGCTTTTATGGAAAATGTTCTTCATCACTTTAATCCTCCGGCGTTGCGGCGCTTTTGCCACCGGCGTACTACAAGCACGAGCGCGAGGCCCGCAAGCAATGCAGCCGCACCGATCCACAGTTTTTCGTTCCGATGTGACGACTCGTCATGGCCGTCTTCAGCGTGCTCGTCAGGCACGACGAGATTGCCTGCCAAAATATCCACGTCTTCACCAGCGGTCACCATGACGGTGATGGGATAGCTGCCGGGCTTCTTGAACGATCCACCGTCAAAGCTGTAATCGCCGTGCTCTTCATGAAACTTCCCTTCCGCCTTCAGGGAACTGCTTTCCAGCTCGACTTTGGCTTTCAACACCGGCGCATTGTCGGCAAAGCGGTCCACAAAAACGGCCAGCTCGTTCTCTTCCAGTACGCCCACGACTTCGAACAAATCCGAGTGCGCCTCAAAGCGTGGCGACGCCTGGTTCCCGGGCGCAACCGGCGCTTCGTCGCGGTGGTCGTGTCCCGGACCTGCAACGGCAGTACCCAACGAAAATGCCAGGACTACGAGCAGTCCGGCGATGGTTGACATGAGTCGGTTCATGGCAACAGACCTAATGCTTGGTTGATTCGAGAAATCGCCCGGCCTGTTTCGAGGCGAGCGCGCGATAGGGATAGTTCGGCGTCGAAGAATTCGTTCTCGCTGCGAAGCCGGGTTGGCAGGTCGAGTTCTCCGAGCCGGAATGCCTTGGCATACAAGGCTTTTGTGTCCGAGGCGAGCTGGTAGCGCTCTTCGGCAAGCTTTTCGATCTGCTGTGCATGCATCAGCTCGGCTTTGGCAGTGTCGACCTCCGCCTGGATACGTTCTCGCTCGCGCGCAAGGGCGGTCTCCGCCTCGATCAATTCCGCGTTCGCGGCAGTGATGCGGGGAGCATTTCTCGATTGCGCTGCGAGAGGAATCCTGACAGCAAGACGGACTGAGTTTTCGTACGCCTCGCCGAACGTGGGTCTTTCACGACGCATGCCGACGGAAACCTCCGGCGGCTCGCGTCGTTCCGCGCTGGCCTGGGCAAGCTTGGCCCGCTGTACCTGGAGGTTGGCCTCCAGCGCCGATAGTTGGGGATGATCACCAGATGCCCTCTCCTCCGGCAGGCGGTCACCGGATTCCGGGAGTTGCGCCAGGCCCGTCAGGGCGGTGAATGCCTTCAACGTCCTGAAGGCGCGCGCCTCGGCATCCGCCAGGCTTGCGCGTGCCAGCCGCTCGGCGCCTTGCGCCTGGTTGGCATCGACCCGTGCCGCTTCGCCCGCTTTCAGACGACGCTCGACGTCTTGCATCAGCAGGGCTGCTTCGTCGGCTTTGCGGACACTCACCGCCCGATCGTTCTGCGCAAGACGCGCCTGCCAATAGGTATCACGGACCTCGCCGGCCAGCCGCAGCCTGGCAGAAAGTGTGCTGGTATCAAGAAAAGCAGTTTCGGCAGCGGCGAGGCGCTGCGCGCTGTCCCGTGTCCCAGGCATCCATACCGGAGCCGTGAGCTCGGCTTCCGTTTCCCGGTCCCCGCGGTTTTGATTGAAGCGGTCAGTGCGCTGGGCCAGCGCAATGCTGGGCGGCGCTGGAAACAGCGCCGAGGCGGCATCGCGTTTTGCCGCCATTTCTTCCTGACGTGCCGTATGCGCGCTGCTTTCCGGCTGCCTGCCCCATGCAGCTTCGACTGCATCTCGCAAGCTTGGTGATGAAGCGAATGCCGAGCCTGTCCAGCCCAGCACCATCGCCACCATCATTTTTGACAACAAAATGCTTGGCGAACGAAAACGTCGCATTGGATTCTCCTTGTTGAAAAAGCAAAGGGAATCCGACGAGCGAAGTCAGCTGATCGTTAGAGAGATAAGGAAGAAATCGGCTCGCCGG
>Ga0196972_1000190_pt1 | contig 47018 bp, 48 predicted proteins | sample S1v_2013CmetaG_FD_148618 | JGI IMG/M metagenome (GOLD analysis project Ga0196972, IMG submission 148618) | Soil microbial communities from Anza Borrego desert, Southern California, United States - S1+v_20-13C | ecosystem: Environmental > Terrestrial > Soil > Desert | place: USA: California...
CCCGCCGCCTCCGGTCGCGCGCCCCGCGCCCGCACCGCAGCCGCCGGCCGCCACCAAGGTGACCTACGCCGCCGACACCTTCTTCGACTTCGACAAGGCCGTGCTGAAGCCGGAAGGCCGCGCCAAGCTCGACGACCTGGTCAGCAAGGTCAAGGACATCAACCTGGAAGTGGTGATCGCCGTCGGCCACACCGACTCGATCGGCGCCAACGCCTACAACCAGCGTCTGTCGGTGCGCCGCGCCGAAGCCGTGAAGGCCTACCTGGTCTCCAAGGGCATCGAGAAGAACCGCGTGTACACCGAAGGCAAGGGCGAAGCCCAGCCGGTGGCCGACAACCGCACCCGCGAAGGCCGCGCCAAGAACCGCCGCGTGGAAATCGAGGTGGTGGGTACCCGCTCCAACCGGTAAGCCTCCGGCGAACTGGAACAAAGGCCCGGCTAGCCGGGCCTTTTCCTTTTGGCCCGCATTCGCGGGCAAGATCCGGCCATGACCACGAGCAGCAGCAGCCTGAACGCCGACCCGGCCGAACTGGCCAAGTTCTCCGAACTGGCCCACCGCTGGTGGGACACCGAGAGCGAATTCCGCCCCCTGCACCAGATCAACCCGCTGCGGCTGGGCTGGATCGAATCCTGCGTGCCGCTCGCCGGCAAGCGGGTGCTGGACGTGGGCTGCGGCGGCGGCATCCTGGCCGACGCCATGGCGCGGCGCGGCGCCCAGGTGCTGGGCATCGACTTGTCCACCAAGGCGCTGCGGGTCGCGCAGCTGCACGCGCTGGAAGCGGGCACGCCGGACGTCCAGTACCGGGAAGTGAGCGTCGAGGCGCTTGCCCTGGAGCAGCCCGAATCCTTCGATGCGATCACCTGCATGGAGATGCTGGAGCACGTGCCCGACCCGGGCTCCGTGGTGCGCGCCTGCGCCGACCTGGTCAAGCCCGGTGGCTGGGTCTTCTTCTCCACCCTGAACCGCAATCCCAAGGCCTTCCTGCTGGCGATCGTCGGTGCGGAGTACGTCCTGAACCTGCTGCCGCGCGGCACCCACGAATACCTCAAGTTCATCCGCCCGAGCGAGCTGGCGTCCTTCTGCCGCCCGGCCGGGCTGGAGTGGGTGAACACCCGCGGGCTGGGCTACAACCCGCTGCTGCGCCGCTACCACCTGAGCAGCGACACCTCGGTCAACTACCTCGTGGCCACGCGACGTGGCTAGCCGGTTCGAAGGCATCCGGGCCGTGCTGTTCGACCTGGACGGCACGCTGATCGACAGCGCCCCGGACCTCGGTGGTGCCGCCGACCACATGCGCACCGCGCGCGGCCTGCCGTCGCTGCCACTGGAACGCTACCGCCCCATGGCCGGTGCCGGTGCGCGCGGCATGCTGGGCGTCGCCTTCGGCATCACGCCCGAACATGCCGACTTCCCGGCGCTGCGCGAGGAGTTCTTCCGCGCCTACGAGCAGCGCATGACGGCGAATACCACGATCTTCGAGGGCGTGTCCCGGCTGGTGGCGGAAATCGTCGGCCGGGGCCTGGCCTGGGGCGTGGTCACCAACAAGTCCATGCGCTTCACGGGGCCTCTCACGCAGGCCATGCCCCTGTTCGCCAGTGCCGGCGCCATCGTCGGCGGCGACAGCACGCCCTTTTCCAAGCCGCATCCCGAGCCCCTGCTGGAGGCGGCCCGGCGGCTGGCCTTGCCGCCGTCCGCATGCGTCTACGTGGGCGACGACGAGCGTGACATGACTGCCGGCCGTGCCGCCGGCATGCCGACCGTGGCGGCCACCTACGGCTACCTCGGCGGTACGGCCGACGTGGACCGCTGGAACCCGGATGCGCGGATTTCTTCGCCGCTGGAACTGCTCCCGCTCTTGAAGTCGGGCGACCCGTCCTAAAATACGAGGTCCTGGGGCTGCACCGGTTTCGACGTGGGTTCGGACACGCAGCAGGGCATGTCGAGGTTCAGTCACCTCGTTAATCCGCTGAAACAAAGTAACTGCAAACGACGAACGTTTCGCACTCGCCGCTTAAACACCGGTGAGCCTCACAACAGTTGGCCTATGGGCTGGGCAAGGGGCGCAAGCTCCCGGCTGTGAGGGAATCCACATGGGCTGGTCCCGATCCGGGTGCCTTGGACCGGGACGAGAAAATAGGGCACTGGCGGCCGGCATAGCGTGCGTCTGCGCGATGACGGTGGCGAGATCCAAACCAGAACGCTAAACATGTAGAACTGCCCGGAGAAGGCTTGCGGACGCGGGTTCAATTCCCGCCAGCTCCACCATTCACCCACGAGGCCGCCACGCGCGGCCTCGCTCTTTTCAGCAGCTTCCCGCCCGGTACCTCCTTCACGCTCGACGCGCGTGCGGCCCCGGATTAGCGGCCGGTGTACGCTTAGTTCATGTACGTGTATCCATGGGATCGAGATGCCGCCTGCGACCCCCCGTGATGCCGCCACCGTCGTGGTGGTGCGCGAAGCCGCCTGCGCCGGGCTCGAGGTGCTGCTGCTGCAGCGCGCCGAGCGCGGCGACCACAACAGCGGTGCCTGGGTGTTCCCGGGTGGCCTGGTCGATCCCGGCGACCGCGCCGATCCGGCGCTGGCCTTCCAGCGGGCCGCCGTGCGCGAATGCTTCGAGGAGTGCGGCATCCTGCTGGCGCGAGACGGCGGCGGGTCCTGGCCGTCGCTGGACGCCGCGGTCCGCGCGGAGCTGGCGGCCTTGCGCCCGCGCGTGGCGAGCGGGGAGCTCGGCTTCGAGGCCGTGTGCCAGCGCTTCGGCCTGCAGCCCTCGTACGGCGCGCTTCACTTCATCGCCCACTGGCTCACGCCCATGGGCCGCGCCAAGCGCTTCGACACGCGGTTCTTCCTCGCGCTGGTGCCACCCGGCCAGGAAGCGCTGCATGACGCCCGCGAGACGCTGGGCCACGTGTGGATCGCGCCGGCCGAGGCGCTGTCGCCCCGCAACTCGCGTCGCCTGATGACGCCGACCCGGGCCACGCTCGAGCAACTGCTGCCCTTCGATTCGGCACAGGCGCTGCAGGACTGGGCGGCGCAGCTCCGAACGGTCGAGCGCATCCTCCCACGGCTGGGCGTGGATGCTGGCGGCGTGCGGCCCGTGCAGCCGCACGAACCTGCCTATGAGGAGATCGGCAAGCTGGACCCGGATGGCCGCGCCGACGTGTGGTGCGAACTGCGGCCCGGCATGGAAGTGCGGCTCGGTCACCATGTCACGCGCGTGATGGGCGAGGACGGAGCCAACCGCTACTTCGTCGATGGCTCCGAGGTCGATCCGTCCCGCCCGACGGTGATCGCGGAGGACCGCATTGCCATCGCGCCGGACCCCGACGCGCTGCCGCCGGCACTGCGCGGCGCGGCCGACTGGATCGCACCACCGCGCGGGTTCCTGCGGCGGCTCGGGTCCACCAGCGCCGGATAGCAATTCGAGAAATCCAGGTTGCGCTGCCATTGAGGCCGCGAAGGTCCATGCAGGCGCAGTGTCCAGGTTTGGACAAACCTCGCGAGCCGCCCTGGCCTGACCCGCGCGTCGCTCACGTGCCCGACGGCGTCCCCGCCACCCAGCGCAGTCCCTTGCCACGGCTGAAGTAGTAGTCCCCTTGCGGGCTGATGACCACGGCGCGCAGCGCCGCCGGATCGGAGAAGTAGCGCCAGCCGTGGCTGCGTTCGTCCGGGCCGGAGGGATTGGGCACCACCCGCATGCCCGACCGGGCGCCGTCACCGGATCGGGTGTCGGCCGCGCGCTGGCGGTCCTGGTCTTTCGCGGCATCGTCATCGCCGGCCAGGGCCGGGCTGCCGGCAAAGGCGGCGAGCAGGCCGATGGAAGCGAGCAGGGCGGTGGTTGGCATGGTGGACTCCTTGGATGGGGATGCAGTCACGGTGCAACTGTGCACGCAGTTTGCGCAGGCGGTACTGAATCGGCGATGAAGGGTGCGTTCAGCGGCTGTTCACGGGCCACCGGGCGGTCGGCGGTGGATCACCGGCTGGCGGCCTGGGCCGCCAGGTGCTCCACCAGCAGCTGCGCCGCCGGCGTGAGCTGCCGGGCATCGCGGTAGAACAGCGCGAAGCGGCGCTGCGCCCAGGCATCGGTGAGCGGGATCACGCGCAGGCCGTAGCTCGTGGCATAGGGTTCGGCGGCCTCCAGCGGCATGACGCTGATCGCCAGGCGCGCGCGCACCACCCGCATCGCGGCATCGAAATTCGACACGATCACGCGGAAGTTCAGGCGCCGCCCCTGCTCGGCGGCAGCGCGCATCAGCATCACCTCGACGGCGCTGTTCACGGGCAGGCCCACGTGCTCCCAGTCCAGGGACTCGGCGAAGGCCACCGCCGGGCGGGCCGCCAGCGGATGCTGTTCGTGCACCACGATCGCCAGGTGGTCCTGGCGGTAGGGACGCGACTGCAGGCCCCGCACGGTGACCGCGTCCCAGCAGATGCCGACCGAGGCCAGCCCGTCGCGGATGCCCCGGACCACCTCGGTGCTGACCCGCTCCTCGATGTCCACCCGGATGCCGGCATGGGCCGGATGCTGCAGGAAGGCCGCGACGTCGTCCGCGAGCGACTCGGCCATCACCGAGGCGCTCGCCAGCACCCGCACCTGCCCGCGCACGCCGCCGGCGAAGGCGGCCATGTCGCGCTCGATGCGCTGCGCGCCCAGCAGCATGCCGCGCGCGTGCTCCAGCAGGGCCTCGCCGGCGCCGGTGGGCACGATGCCCTGGCGTCGCCGCACCAGCAGCGGCGTGCCGAGTTGCGCCTCCAGCGCCGTCAGGCGCTTGCTCACCGCGCTGCCTACCATGTGGGCCTGGTCCGCCGCCCGCGCGATGCTGCCGGTTTCGCAGACGGCCACGAACAGCCGCAAGGTGGTGAAGTCGAGATCGCGCATCGGTGAAAGCCCGCAGATTTCGTTCCGGTTGGGAACGCCAAGGGTGCCCAAATACCGCCTACAGGTGTATTCGGGAAACCTACACTGCGTTTCAAGCCGCGCTGCCCTGCACGGCATGGTGTTGTCCGGAGTGCGCCCTTGAACATCCCTTCGACCCCCGTCGTCATCCGCGAAGTCGGCCTGCGCGACGGCCTGCAGAGCATCGCCCGGGTCCTGCCGACCGAACACAAGCTCGAATGGGTGCGCGCGGCCTACGACGCGGGCCAGCGCGAAATCGAGGTCGGCTCCTTCGTGCCGGCGCGGCTGCTGCCGCAGCTGGCCGACACCGCCGAACTGGTGGCTTTCGCCAAGACCCTGCCGGGCCTGGTCACCTCGGTGCTGGTGCCCAACCTCAAGGGCGCCGAACGTGCCCTCGAAACCGGCGCCGACCTGATGCTGCTGCCGCTGTCGGCCAGCCATGCCCACAGCCTGGCGAACCTGCGCAAGACCCCCGACGAAGCGGTGGCCGACATCGGCCGGATCCGCGCCGCCCGCGATGCCGCCGGCTCGCGTTGCCGGATCGAGGTGGGCATCAGCACCGCCTTCGGCTGCACCATCCAGGGCCGGGTCGAGCCGGCCGAGGTGCTGCGGCTGCTGCAGGCGGCGCTGGATGCCGGGGCCGACCGTGTCGGGCTGGCCGATACCGTGGGCTATGCCGATCCGCGCATGGTCGGCGAGCTGTTCGAGGCCGGCTTCAAGGTGGCCGGCGATCGCCTGGCCTGCGGCCACTTCCACGACACGCGCGGGCTGGGCATCGCCAACGTGATGGCGGCGCTGCAGGCCGGCATCACCCGCTTCGACGCCTGCCTGGCCGGCATCGGCGGCTGCCCGCATGCGCCGGGCGCCAGCGGCAACGTGAGCACCGAGGACCTGGCCTACCTGTTCGCCAGCATGGGGCTGCCGACCGGGCTCGACATCCCGCGCCTGCTGGCGCTTCGCGCGCGCGTTGCACAGTGGCTGGAAGGCGAAACCCTGCACGGCACGCTGTGGCGGGCCGGGCTGCCCAGGACGATGCAGCCGGCGGAGGCCCAGGCATGAGCGAAGCCAGGCCACAGCCGCCGCAACCGCTGGCCGGACTGCGGGTCGTCGAGTTCACCCACATGGTCATGGGCCCCACCTGCGGCATGGTGCTGGCCGACCTGGGGGCCGAGGTGATCAAGGTCGAGCCGATCGACGGCGACCGCACGCGCCGGCTGCTGGGTGCGGGCGCCGGCTTCTTCCCCATGTTCAACCGCAACAAGAAGAGCATCGCGATCGACCTGCACAAGCCCGAGGGTGCCGAGGTGGCGCGCAAGCTCGCGGCCAGCGCCGATGTGGTGGCGGAGAACTTCAAGCCCGGCACCATGGCCAAGTACGGCCTGGACTACGCCGCGCTCTCGCAGGTGAACCCACGGGTGATCTACGTGGCGCACAAGGGCTTCCTGCCCGGTCCTTACGAGCACCGCACGGCGCTCGACGAGGTGGTGCAGATGATGGGCGGGCTGGCCTACATGACCGGCCGCCCCGGCGACCCGCTGCGCGCCGGCACGAGCGTCAACGACATCATGGGCGGCCTGTTCGGCGCCATCGGCGCGATGGGCGCACTGATCCAGCGCGGCATCACCGGCCGCGGCATGGAGGTGCAGAGCGCGCTGTACGAGAACAACGTGTTCCTGGTCGGCCAGCACATGCTGCAGTACGCGCTGACCGGCAAACCGGCGGCGCCGCTGCCGGCGCGCGACAACCCCTGGGCGGTGTACGACGTGTTCACCGTCAAGGACGGCGAACAGATCTTCCTGGCGGCGGTGAGCGATGCGCAGTGGACGCAGTTCTGCCGCATCCTGGGGCTGGAGGACCTGGCCGCCGACCCGGCGCTCGCGACCAACAACGACCGCGTGCGGGCCCGGCCCAAGCTGCTTCCGCTGCTGCGCGAGCGGCTGGCGCATCGCAGCGCGGCCGAGCTGGCGACGCTGATGGAGCAGGCCGGCCTGCCGTTCGCGCCGATCCGCCGGCCCGAGGACCTGTTCGACGACGAGCACCTGCTGGCCACCGGCGGCCTCGCGGACGTGCGCCTGCCCGACGGGCCGCGTGCCGGCGAGGCGGTGAAGACCACGCTGATCCCGATCACGCTGGACGGCACGCGCCTGGGCGTGCGGCTCGATCCGCCGCGTGCCGGCCAGAATACCGACGAGTTGCTGGAGGGGCTGGGCTACGGCGCTTCCGACATCCAGGCCCTGCACGCCGCAAGAGCGGTGGCCTGAAACCTTTCCCGACCATCCCAAGAAGGAGACATGCGATGAACCGAATCCACATCCCCGCCCGCCGCAGCCTGCTCGCGGCCGCGCTGGCCGCCGGCCTGGGCGCCCCGGCCTTCGCTGCCGACTTCACCATGCGCATCAGCCACCAGTTCCCGCCGACCCACCACACGGCGCTGAACCTGGCCCAGTTCGAGAAGGACGTGGAGGCCGCCACCAACGGCCGGGTCGACGTGCAGATCTTCGGCGCGGCGCAACTGTTCAAGCCGAACCAGAACCACCCGGCGGTGGCCAGCGGGAAGGTCGAGGCGGCGGCGATCCTGAACTTCCAGTGGGGCGGCACCATCCCCGAGATGAGCGTGACCATCATCCCGTACCTGATGACGTCGGTCGCCAAGCAGAAGGCCTTCATGGGCTCGGACGCGGCCAAGCTGCTGGACGCCAAGATGGCGGAGCGCGGGGTGAAGAACATCGCCTGGATCGTCGACACCAACGACGGCATCTTCACCTCGGCCAAGAAGCCGCTGGTGGCGCCGGCCGACTTCCAGGGCCTGAAGATCCGCGGCCTGAACAAGCTGTTCGACGCCGGCCTGTCGGCCATGGGCGCGCAGCCCTCGGCCATGCCCGGCTCCGAGGTGTACCAGGCGCTGCAGACCGGCGTGCTGGATGCCGGCTTCACCGGCGTGAAGGCGGCCAACAGCCGCAAGTTCTACGAGGTGCAAAAGTACGGCGTCGCCTCCAACATCATCCTGGCCTTCGACAACCTGGTGGTGAACCCGAAGTGGTGGGACGGCCTGCCGGCCGACGTGCGCGGCGAGATCCAGAAGGCCGCCGACAAGGCGGTGCAGCGCTCCATCCGGCAGGAGGACGGCGTGCCGCCGGAGGACGTGAAGGTGCTCAACGAGAAGGGCATGGAGGCCATCGCGCTGACCAAGGCACAGGAGAAGGCGATGGCCGACGCCATGCAGCCGGCGGTCAAGAAGGCCTTCCTGGCCGAGACCGGCGCCGACGGCGAGAAGCTGCTGCAGCTGGTCGACAAGCTCTGAAGCGGCGGGCCGCATGCACGATTCGGTGATGAGCAGTCCGCGCGCGGCGCGCGCGGAGAGCCCGGCCCTGCGCATCCTCAGCCAGGCGGTGGCGTTCCTGTCGGCCGGCGCCATGGCGCTGTCGGCGGCGGGCACGCTGCTGTCGCTGGCCCTGATCGGCTGGGCGGTGGTGATGCGCTACTTCTTCAACGCCGCGCCGGTGTGGGTGGATGAAGTGGTCGGCTTCCTGCTGGTGGGGATCGTGCTGCTTGCCGCCGCCCAGACCTTCCGCCGTGGCGAGCACATCGGCGTCGACATCCTGGTGGAGCAGTTGCCGCCCACGGGCCGGCGCTGGGCGCTGGCCTGGGCGGCCTTCGTCTCGGGCGTGGTGGCGGTGGTGCTGATCGTCAACGGCTGGCAGACCGCCGAGCTGGCCCGCACCCTGGGCCTGGTGACCGAGGGCCACCTGGAGTGGCCGACCTGGTGGCTGATGCTGTTGATGCCGGTGGGCGGCGCGCTGCTGCTGCTGGCGGCGGTGGAGGCGGCGTGGCGCGCCTGCACCGGCCAGGTGCTGAGCTTCAAGTCGCCGCACGCGCAGGACCTGCCCAAGGACACCCCATGACCATCGCCCTGCTGTTCGCAGGACTGCTCCTGCTGCTGTTCACCGGCCTGCCGATCTTCGCCGGCCTGGCCGTCTTCGGCGGCGGGTTGCTGCTGGCGACCCAGGGCGAACTGGGCTCCGTGACCGAGGTCATGTTCGGCGAGATGAACCGCTACCTGCTGGTGGCGATCCCGCTGTTCGCCTTCATGGCCTACGTCATGATCCGCAGCCGCATCGTGGACGACCTGTACCAGACGGCGTACACGCTCACGCGCCACCTGCCGGGCGGCCTGGGCATCGCCACCATCCTGGCCTGCACCATCTTCGCCGCCATCTCGGGCTCCAGCGTCGCCACGGCGCTGACCATCGGCGCGGTCGCCATCCCGCAGATGATCCGCTTCGGCTACGACCCGCGCGCCGCCTACGGGTTGGTCGCCGCGGGCGGCACGCTGGGCATCCTGATCCCGCCTTCGGGACCCATGATCCTGTACGGCGTGACCACCGACACCTCCATCGGCGGCCTGTTCATGGCCGGCCTCGTCCCCGGCCTGGTGATGGCGGGCGTCTTCATCGCCTGGAGCATGGTGACCACGGCGCTCAAGCACCGCCACATCGAGCGCGAGCCGCGCGCCAGCTTTCGCGAGGCGATGGCCTCCATCCGCAAGTCGGCCTGGGCGCTGTCGCTGCCGGTGTTCGTGCTGGGCGGCATGTATGCCGGCATCTTCACGGCCACCGAGGCCGCCGCCGCCGGCGCCTGGCTGGCCCTGTTCGTCGGGGTGGTGATCTACCGCACCCTGGGGCTGCGGGACATCTGGGACGCGGCGATCGACGCCAGCCGGATCTCGGCCATGCTGTTCATGATCCTGGCGGGCGCCTCGGTGTTCGGGCACGTGCTGACCAAGCTGCGCATCCCGCAGCAGATCGTGGAAGCGGTGACCGCGGCCGACATCGGCGTGACCGGCTTCCTGGTCGTGATGATGGGGCTGATCTTCGTGCTGGGCATGTTCCTGGAATCGATCGCGATCATCCTGATCACCACGCCGGTGATCCTGCCGGTGATGCACCACCTGGGCATCAACCCGATCTGGTACGGGGTGCTGCTGGTGATCAACCTGGAACTGGCGCAGATCACGCCGCCGGTCGGCATGAACCTGTTCACCATCAAGGCGATCACGCAGGCACCCATGGGCGCCATCGTGCGCGGCTCGGCGCCCTACGTGCTGCTGATGATCGTGGTGCTGGCGATGGTCATGCTGTGGCCGCAGATCGCGCTGTGGTTGCCGGGCACCATGAAGGGTTGACCGGCCCCGCGGCCGGCTAGAGCTTCCAGGCGACCACGGCCAGCACGGTGAAGCCGGCCACCGCGATGGCGGCGTGCACCAGCATCAGCCAGACGGGCAGTGCGCGCTGGCGCCAGTGAAAGGCCAGGTTCAGCACCAGGCCGCCGCCGGCCGCCAGCAGCAGCAGGACGGTGCCGGCCCAGGCGGCCTGCGGCAGGCTGGCGGCGAAGCCCACGACCAGCAGCAGGGCCAGCCCGGAGGCGGCGAACACGCCGTGCATCATGGCGAGCAGCGGCGGCGGGTGCGGACGGCCGGCGAAGCGGGTGCCCGCCATCGCGAGGCCGCCGAGGGCCGCGATCGCCAGCAGGACGACGGCGGTGCGCACCAGGACATGGACATCCATGAGACTCCTCCTCCAGTGGACGACAGGGCCACTGGCGGGTTGGACGCGCGGCGTTACGAAAAGTGACAGATGGGGTGTCCGGGCATACTGCCCGCCCCATGGAGTTGCAGCAGATCCTTTTCAGCCAGGGCTTCGGGACCCGGCGCGTGTGCGCGGGACTGGTGCAGCAGGGATTGGTCAGCGTGGCCGGGCAACCGTGCACGGACCCGGGCGCCGAATTCGAGCCTGATGGCCTGCACTTCACCGTCCAGGGACAGGCCTGGACCTGGCACGAGAAGGCCTACGTGCTGCTGCACAAGCCGGTCGGCTACGAGTGCTCGCAGCGCCCCTCGGCCTGGCCCAGCGTGTACACCCTGCTGCCGGCGCCGCTGCGCCAGCGGCCGCAGCGACAGGGCACGCCGGGCGTGCAGGCGATCGGTCGACTGGACCAGGACACCACCGGGCTGCTGCTGCTGAGCGACGATGGTGCCTTCATCCACCGCATGAGCTCGCCCAAGCGGCACGTGCCCAAGGTCTACGAGGTCACCGCCCGGCACCCCATCGATGACGCCCTGTTGCAGCGGCTGCTCGATGGGGTGGTGCTGGACGACGACCCGCGGCCGGTTCGTGCCGCCGCCTGCGAGCGCCTGTGCAGCCACCGGCTCGCCCTGACGCTGACCGAGGGCAAGTACCACCAGGTCAAGCGCATGGTGGCCGCGGCCGGCAACCGGGTGGAGCAGCTGCACCGCTCTCGCATCGGCGGCCTCGAACTGCCGGCCGACCTGGCGCCCGGGCAGTGGAAGTGGCTGGAGGCAGGGGACCTGGCGCGGCTGCAGGGCGGCTGAAAGCCGCGGCCCGGCTCAGTCGCGGCCGGCCAGGAATTCGACGATCCGGCGCGTGACCGCTTCCGGCTGGTCGCGGTGCGGCGAGTGGCCGCAGTCCGGCAGCACGGCCATCTCGAACGGCCCGCGGGTGGGGGCGATCTCCTCGATCTGGCGCAGCGTGCCGTAGGCGTCGTCCACGCCCTGGATCGCCAGCACCGGCACCTCGATGCCCCGGCAGTCCTCGCGGATGTCGAAATCGCGGAAGCGTGGGTCCAGCCAGGCATCGTTCCATTGCCAGAACGCCACGTCGACGTCGGCGTGGAAGCGGGCCAGCCGCTCGCGCAGGCCCTGGCGCTCATAGGCCTCGCGGGCCTGGGCGATCGACTGCACGGAGATGTCCTCCACGATCACGTGCGGGGCCATCACCACGCAAGCCGATTGCGGATGGCGACTGGCGTGCAGCAGGGCGATGCTGCCGCCATCGGAGTGGCCCAGCAGCACGGGGGCCTGCAGGTCCAGCGCCTGCAGCAGGGCGGGCAGCACCTCGAAGGCTTCCCGGTGCATGTAGTCCGGCTCCAGCCGGCCGGCGCCGCGCACGTCGGGGATCGGGTCCGACTGCCCATAGCCTCGGCGCGAATACACGATGCCGGCGCGGCCGGTGGCCGCGCACAAGCGGGCCGGCCAGTCGCGCCACATGGCCACCGATCCCAGTCCTTCGTGCAGGAACACGATGGGTTGCCGCCCGCCGGGGCCGGCGATGCGCAGGACTTCCAGCCCCACGCCATTGACTTCGATGCGATCCATCGCGGCGATGTTACGGGAGCACGCGATCCGCACGCGGGTGCCGGCGAAGGCGAGGGCGGCGGCCTGCCGCTAGCATTGCGCCCATGAGCGACATCCCCGAGTTCGGCCTGGTCATCGTCGGCGACGAGATCCTCTCGGGCAAGCGGGCCGACAAGCACCTGCCCAAGGTCATCGAACTGCTGGGGGCGCGCGGCCTGCAGCTGGCCTGGGCCGACTACGTGGGCGATGCGCCCGCGCGCATCACCGCCACGCTGCGCCGCGCCTTCGACTCCGGCGCCGTGGTGTTCTCCTGCGGCGGCATAGGCGCCACGCCGGACGACCACACGCGCCAGTGCGCCGCGGCGGCCCTGGGCGTCCCGCTGCACCTGCACCCGGAGGCCGAGGTCCTGATCCGCCAGCGCATGCAGGACGTCGCGCGCGAACAGGGCGTGCCCTATGACCCGGACCGGCCGGACAACGTGCACCGGCTGAACATGGGCGTGTTCCCGCAGGGCGCCCGCATCATCCCGAACCCGTACAACCGGATCCCGGGCTTCAGCGTGGGCCAGGTGCACTTCCTGCCGGGCTTCCCGGTGATGGCGTGGCCCATGATCGAGTGGGTGCTGGACCGGCAGTACGCACACCTGTTCCGGCAGGGCGCCTGGCTGGAGCGCTCGGTGATCGTCTTCGGCGCCATGGAGGCCGCCTTGACGCCGCTGATGGAGCAGCTGGAGCGCGACCATCCGGCGATCCGGGTGTTCAGCCTGCCCAGCGTGGACCACCCGGAGTACGGGCGCCACATCGACCTGGGGGTCAAGGGCGAGCCGGCGGCGGTGGCCGCCGCCTACGCCCAGCTGCTGGACGGCCTGAAGGCCCTGGACGCCCGCCTGGGCCCCGAATTGGTGCGTTAGCATCCGCGCACCAGGACGGCGCAGCCTGAATGCACCGATACGGTGCACAACTCATCCTTCGCTGGGCCAGGAGTCGAGGCCAAGGCCGGGCGCCGGGCGGGTGGACGCCCCGCAAGCGTGCCGGCGCCACGCACCAGCTTTGGCACAGAACCTGCATTCCCTGCCCCGTCCATTCGCAACGAACCATCCAACCGGAGAAACCAGATGGCAGCCAAGAACGTCGCCGACGTCATGAAGATGGTGAAGGAGAACGAGGTCAAGTTCGTCGACTTCCGCTTCACCGACACCCGCGGCAAGGAGCAGCACGTCACCGTGCCCGTGTCCCATTTCGACGAAGACAAGTTCAGCTCGGGCCATGCCTTCGACGGCTCCTCGGTGGCCGGCTGGAAGGGCATCGAGGCCTCCGACATGCTGCTGATGCCTGACCCCGAGACCGCCAACATCGACCCCTTCTTCGAAGAGACCACGTTGATCCTGTCGTGCGACGTGCTGGAGCCCGGCGACGGCAAGGCCTACGACCGCGACCCGCGCTCCATCGCCAAGCGCGCCGAGGCCTACCTGAAGGCCAGCGGCCTGGGCGACACGGCCTTCTTCGGCCCGGAGCCCGAGTTCTTCATCTTCGACGACGTGCGCTGGAACGCGGGCCCGAGCGGCTGCTTCGTCGAGATCGACGAGTACGAGGCGCCCTGGAACACCGGCAAGAAGATCGAGGGCGGCAACAAGGGCCACCGGCCGACCACCAAGGGGGGCTACTTCCCGGTGCCGCCGATCGACAGCACCCAGGACATGCGCGCCGAGATGTCGCTGATCCTCGAGCAGATGGGCATCCCGGTCGAGGTGTTCCACCACGAGGTGGCCGGCGCCGGCCAGAACGAGATCGGCACCAAGTTCAACACCCTGGTGCGCCGCGCCGACTGGAGCCAGCTGCAGAAGTACGTGATCCAGAACGTCGCCAACGCCTACGGCAAGACCGCGACCTTCATGCCCAAGCCCATCGTGGGGGACAACGGCTCCGGCATGCACGTGCACCAGTCGGTGTGGAAGGAGGGCAAGAACCTGTTCGCCGGCGACGGCTACGCGGGCCTGTCGGACTTCGCCCTGTACTACATCGGCGGCATCATCAAGCACGCCCGCGCGCTGAACGCCCTCACCAACCCCGGCACCAACAGCTACAAGCGCCTGGTGCCCGGCTTCGAGGCACCCGTCAAGCTGGCCTACAGCTCGCGCAACCGCTCGGCGTCCATCCGCATCCCCTACGTGGCCAACCCCAAGGGCCGCCGGATCGAGTGCCGCTTCCCGGATCCGCTGATGAACCCCTACCTGGGCTTCGCGGCCATGCTGATGGCGGGCCTGGACGGGGTGGAGAACAAGATCCACCCGGGCGAGGCCGCCACCAAGGACCTGTACCACCTGCCGCCGGAAGAGGACGCGAAGATCCCGACCGTCTGCCACAGCCTGGACCAGGCCCTGGACTACCTGGACAACGACCGTGCCTTCCTGACCAAGGGCGGGGTGTTCAGCGACACCATGATCGATGCCTACATCGAGCTGAAGATGGGCGAGGTGCAGCGCTTCCGCATGACCACCCACCCGATCGAGTTCGACATGTACTACAGCCTGTAAGGCCGCATCGCTCCGGCGCAAGCCGGGCCGGGGGGTGTCGTCCCCCCGTCGCTCCAAAGCGCCGCCGATGCGGTGCTTTGTGCTTTTTGCCTTGCAAATCATGAGCTTGCCTTGCAATCCTCATCGGTTGCGCCATACTGGCAGGCCGTCCTGGGCCCAGCCCGCCCGTGGAGCCTTCCCGATGAAGTCCGCCCTCACTGTCTCGCTTGCCGTCCTGCTCGCCGCCTCCGCGGCGCAGGCGCAGGGCACGCGCATCTACCGCTGCGGCAACACCTACACCAACGACGCCGCCCAGGCCCAGGCCCAGGGCTGCAAGCTGGTCGAGGGCGGCAACGTGACGGTGGTGGAGGGCACCAAGGTCAATTCGCAGGCCACCGTGCGGGTGGCCTCGGTGCCGACCGCGCCGGCGGCGGCCCAGCCCGGCCAGAAGGTGGACTCGGCCGAGCAGAAGGCGCGCGACGCCGACGCCCGCCGCATCCTGGAAGCCGAGCTGAAGAAGGCCGAGGCCCGCAAGGCCGAGCTGGCCAGGGAATGGAACAACGGCGAGCCCGAGAAGATGGGCCCGGAGCACCGCAACCACCAGAAATACCTGGACCGCGTGGCCGAGCTGAAGGCCTCCATCGCCCGCAACGAGAGCGACATCGGCGGCCTGCAGCGCGAGCTCTCCCGGCTGGGCGGCTCGACCACCGCGTCCAAATGACGCCTTGACGGCGACCCGCTCCCCCAAGCCGTCCGCCTCGCGCCAGGCCCGCTTCCAGGCCTTCGACCTGCTCGCCACCTTGGTGGCCGTCGTCGGCGCCGACGGCACCGTGCTGTTCGCCAACGCCGCGCTGGAGGACGCGCGCGGCCTGTCGCGCCGCAGCCTGCAAGGCTCGGCCTTCCCCGACTCCTTCACCGAGCCGCAGCTGCTGCGCACCGCGTTGGCGGGCGCCGGCAGCAACGAGTTCGCCACCCTGCGCTACGAGGCCGGCCTGCTGCGGCAGGGCGCCGACCCGCTGCCGGTGCACGTGGTGGTGGCGCAGACCGACCGCAAGGGCGAGGTGGTGGTGGAGCTGCTGCCGCTGGAGCAGCAGGCCCGCCAGGAGCGCGAACAGCGGCTGCTGGACCAGTCGCAGGCCAACAAGGAGCTGGTGCGCAACCTCGCCCACGAGATCCGCAACCCGCTGGGCGGCATCCGCGGCGCGGCCCAGTTGCTGGAGATGGAGGTCCAGGGCAAGGACCTGAAGGAATACACCCGCGTCATCGTGCACGAGGCCGACCGGCTGCAGGCGCTGGTCGACCGGCTGCTGGACCCGCACCGGCGCGCCCACGTGGTCGGCGACGTCAACATCCACGAGGTCTGCGAGCGGGTGCGCTCGCTGGTGCTGGCCGAATTCCCGCGCGGCCTGTCCGTGGTGCGCGACTACGACGCCTCGCTGCCGGAATTCCGCGGCGACCGCGAGCAGCTGATCCAGGCCGTGCTGAACATCGCGCACAACGCCTGCCAGGCGCTGGCCGAGCGCATCGCGGCCGGCGACGCGCAGATCGTGCTGCGCACCCGGGTGGCCCGCCAGGTCACTTTCGGCCGCCAGCGCTACCGGCTGGCACTGGAATTGCATGTGATCGACAACGGGCCGGGCGTGCCCCCGTCGCTCGAGGACCGCATCTTCTACCCGCTGGTGTCGGGGCGGGAGGGCGGCTCGGGACTGGGGCTGACGCTGGCGCAGACGATCGTGCAGCAGCACCATGGCCTGATCGAATGCGACAGCGTCCCGGGCAGGACCGATTTCAAGATCCTGATCCCGTTGCCCTGAACCGCCGCCGGAGCCACCGCGAACACATGAAGCCGATCTGGATCGTTGACGATGACCCCTCCATCCGCTTCGTGCTGGAGAAGGCGCTGCTGCGCGAGGAACTGCCCACGCGCAGCTTCACCCATGCCGGCGAGGTGCTGCAGGCGCTGGAGGGCGCGGGCGAGGCGGGCCCGCAGATCCTGATCAGCGACATCCGCATGCCGGGCGGCAGCGGCCTGGAGCTGCTGGCCAAGGTCAAGGAGAAGCGGCCCGGGCTGCCGGTGATCGTGATGACCGCGTTCTCCGACCTGGACAGCGCGGTCGCGGCCTTCCAGGGCGGGGCCTTCGAATACCTGCCCAAGCCCTTCGACGTGCCGCATGCGGTGGAGCTGATCCGGCGCGCGGTGCAGGAGAGCCAGCGCGAGCAGGTCGCCGAGGAGCGCATGCAGCAGGCCCCCGAGATGCTCGGGCAGGCGCCGGCGATGCAGGACGTGTTCCGGGCCATCGGCCGGCTGTCGCAGAGCAACGTGACGGTGCTGGTGACCGGCGAGTCCGGCTCCGGCAAGGAACTGGTGGCGCGGGCGCTGCACCGGCACTCGCCGCGTGCCGACGGCCCGTTCGTCGCGATCAACACCGCCGCCATCCCCAAGGACCTGCTGGAGAGCGAGCTGTTCGGCCACGAGCGCGGCGCCTTCACCGGCGCGCAGGCGCTGCGGCGCGGGCGCTTCGAACAGGCCGAAGGCGGCACGCTGTTCCTCGACGAGATCGGCGACATGCCCTTCGACCTGCAGACGCGGCTGCTGCGCGTGCTGTCGGACGGGCACTTCTACCGGGTCGGCGGGCACAGCCCGGTCAAGGCCAACGTCCGCGTGATCGCCGCCACCCACCAGGATTTGGAGCAGCGGGTGCGGGACGGCGCCTTCCGCGAGGACCTGTTCCACCGCCTGAACGTCATCCGGCTGCGGCTGCCGGCGCTGCGCGAGCGGCGCGAGGACATCCCGATGCTGGCGCGGCACTTCCTGCAGCAGTCGGCGCAGCAGCTCGGGGTGGAACCCAAGCGCTTCTCCGACGCGGCGCTGGCGCGGCTGTCGGCGTTCGCCTTTCCCGGCAACGTGCGGCAGATGGAGAACATCTGCCACTGGCTCACGGTGATGGCACCGGCCCAGCTCATCGAGGCCAAGGACCTGCCGCCCGAGGTCATTGGCGCCACCGGAGAGGTCGCGTTGCCGGACTCGCCTCAGGCTCAGCAGGCCGGTGAAACGGCGGGCCTGGCACAGCCATTCGCGCCCGCGGCCGCAGACACCGGCGGGCCCTCATTGCAACCCTGGGAAGGGTCGCTGGAGGCGGAAGCGCGCGAGTTGCTGGCCGCGGGACACGCGGACGTGTGGGACCGGCTGACGCGGCGCTTCGAGTCGCGGCTGATCCTCACCGCCCTAGCGTTCACGCGCGGCCGCCGCATCGAGGCGGCCCAGAAGCTGGGCATAGGCCGCAACACCATCACCCGCAAGATCCAGGAACTCGGCCTGGACGACAATTGAGCCTCGCTCCGGCCCGCTTCCGCTCGCGGTAGCCGTTCCGGGTGCGGACCGGGGGTGAGGGTCGTCATCTCCCCATCCGCGGTAGGGCCGCCGACCGCGGCGGAAATAAGATGCACCGATAATGCATGTTATGGATACGACCCCCGCAGAGCAACCCGACGCCCTGGCGCAGGCGCTGGCGCAGCCGTACCGGCATGGCTTCGTCACCGAGATCGAATCCGACTCGTTGCCGCCCGGCCTGGACGAGGACGTCATTCGCGAGATCTCGCGCCGCAAGCGCGAGCCCGAGTTCCTCTTGAAGTGGCGGCTGGCGGCCTTCGAGCGCTGGCGTGCCATGGAGGTGCCCGACTGGGCCTACCTGCGCATCGAGCCGATCGACTTCCAGGCCCTGTCCTACTACTCGGCGCCCAAATCGCTGAAGGACGGGCCCAAGAGCCTGGATGAAGTCGACCCCAAGCTGCTGGAGACCTACGAGAAGCTGAACGTGCCGCTGCACGAGCGCGCCCGCCTGGCCGGCGTGGCGGTGGACGCGGTGTTCGACAGCGTGTCGGTGGGCACGACCTTCCGCGAAAAGCTGGCCGAGGCCGGCGTGATCTTCTGCTCGTTCTCGCACGCGGTGGAGAACCACCCGGAACTGGTGGAGCGCTACCTGGGCACCGTGGTGCCGCAGGGCGACAACTTCTACGCGGCGCTCAATTCGGCCGTGTTCTCCGACGGCTCGTTCGTCTACGTGCCCGCCGGCGTGCGCTGCCCGATGGAGCTGTCGTCCTACTTCCGCATCAACGCCCGCAACACCGGGCAGTTCGAGCGCACGCTGATCATCGCCGAGGCCGGCAGCGAGGTGAGCTACCTGGAAGGCTGCACGGCACCGCAGCGCGACGAGAACCAGCTGCACGCGGCGGTGGTGGAACTGATCGCGCACGACGATGCCCGCATCAAGTACTCGACGGTGCAGAACTGGTACCCCGGCGACGAGCGCGGCGTGGGCGGCATCTACAACTTCGTGACCAAGCGCGCGCTGGCCGCCGGCAAGCGCTCGCGCGTGTCCTGGACGCAGGTCGAGACCGGCTCGGCCATCACCTGGAAGTACCCCAGCGTGGTGCTGCGCGGCGAGGGCTCCAGCGGCGAGTTCCACTCGATCGCGGTGTCCAACCACTTCCAGCAGGCCGACACCGGCACCAAGATGATCCACCTGGGGCCCAACACCACCAGCCGGATCGTCTCCAAGGGCATCAGCGCCGGCCACGCGCACAACAGCTACCGCGGCCTGGTGCGCATGGGGCCCACCGCCGCCGGCGCGCGCAACCACACGCAATGCGATTCGCTGCTGATCGGCTCGCACTGCGGCGCCCACACCTTCCCCTACGTGGAGTCGGCGCGCAGCGACGCCGTGGTCGAGCACGAAGCCACCACCACCCGTATCTCCGAGGAGCGCCTGTTCTATTGCCAGCAGCGCGGCCTGGACGCGCAGGAAGCCACGGCGCTGATCGTCGGCGGCTTCTGCCAGTCGGTGCTGGAGGAACTGCCGATGGAATTCGCGCTGGAAGCGCGCTCGCTGCTGGCCGTCTCGCTCGAAGGCGCGGTCGGCTGACGGATCGAACACAGAACTTGCAGGAAGCCACATCCATGAACACATCCCAACCCGTGCTGCAGGTCGAGGAACTGCGCGTCGCGATCGGTGAACGCGAGGTGCTGCGCGGCACGTCGCTGGCGATCCAGCCCGGCTCGGTGGCGGTCCTGATGGGCGCCAACGGCAGCGGCAAGAGCACGCTGGGCCTGGCGCTGGCCGGCCACCCGCGCTACCAGGTCCAGGGCGGCAGCGCGCGCTTCGCCGGCGCCGACCTGCTGGCCATGAACGTCGAGGAGCGTGCCCGCGCCGGGCTGTTCCTGTCGTTCCAGGCGCCGCCCGACATCCCCGGCGTGAAGAACAACCTGTTCATCCGCACGGCGCTGAATGCGGTGCGCGAATCGCGCGGCGAGGCGCCGCTGGACGCCTTCGACTTCCTGGGCCAGGCGCGCAGCTCGGCCAAGCGGGTCGGCCTGCCCGACGCCATGCTGGGCCGTCCGGTGAACGACGGCTTCTCCGGAGGCGAGCGCAAGCGCAACGAGCTGCTGCAACTGGCGCTGCTCAAGCCCAGGCTGGCCATCCTGGACGAGATCGACTCGGGCATGGACGTTGACGGCGTGCGCGCTGTGGTCGAGCTGATCGCTTCGCTGCGCCAGCAGGGCACGGCCTTCCTGATCGTCTCGCACTACCTGCAGATGATCGAATCGCTGGAGCCCGACGCGGTGCTGCGGCTGGCCGACGGCCGCATCGCGCAGAGCGGCGGGCTGGACCTGGCGCGCGAGATCGCGCGCACCGGCTACGCGAGCCAGCCGGCCGCGGTGGAGGCCTGAGCATGGCAGCGGGCGCTCCCACCGACGCGCTGGCCGCGCGCAAGCACCTCGAGGTGCACGGCTGGATCCCGAAGAAGGCCGAGGCCTTCCGCCACCTGCCGCCGCCGCCCGCCGCGGCGTGGCTGGGCGAGGGTGCGCCCGTGGCGGCGTCGCCCGAGGACGGCTGGTCGCTGCAGTCGCTGCCCGGCTCCACGGACGGCGCGGTGGAAGTGCGCTGGTTCGACGCCGCCGATGCCGCCCAGCGGGCCGAGCTGTTCGCCTCGCTGCCGGCCCCGGCCGACGATGAAGCGGCGCCCTTCGCGTGGGCGCACCGGGCGCTGGTGCGCACCGGCCTGCGGCTGCGCGTGTCCGCCGGCGAGAGCTTCCTGCGGCTGGACCGCACGCCGGTCGCCGGCGTGGAAGCGCCGCTGCTGCTGGTCGAGCTGGCGCCGGGCGCCTCCTGCGTGCTGCTCGAAGCGCATGCCGCGTCCACCGTCGGCCCTCAGGTGCAGAACCTGCAGGTGCACGTGCAACTGGCGCGCGGCGCCCGGCTGCAGCACCTGCGCCACGTGCCGGCGGGCGGCACCGACCGCATCGCCCACCACCTGCATGCGCGGCTGGACGAGGACGCGCAGTACGCACAAGCCCTGCTGGCCACCGGCAGCGACTACCACCTGCAGCGCAACGTGGTGGTGCTGCAGGGCGCACGCGCCGCAGCCCGCATCGACGGCGTGCTGCTGGCCGCGGGCAACACGCTGGAGCAGCAGATCCTGTCGCGCCACAACGCGACCCACACGCGCAGCGGCGCCGAAGTGCTGGCGCTGGCCAGCGGGGGCGCGCGCGTGATCGGCAACGCACTGACCCACATGGCGCCGGGCTGCGACGAGGCCGAGGCCCGGCAGAAGCTGGCCGGCATCCCGATCGCGGGGAATCCGCGCATCGTGCTGCGCCCGCACCTGGAGATCCACCACGACCAGGTCCAGGCCTCGCACGGCGCGACCTGGGGTGCGCTGCCCGAGGAGGCCCTGTTCTTTGCCCGCCAGCGCGGCCTGGACGAGGCCGCCGCCAAGGCGCTGATCCTCGAAGGACTGGCGCGCGCGGCACTGGCACGCGGCGTCGACGACGATGCACTGCCCGAGGCGCTGCGCCTCGATGCCGCCTTGACGGACGCCGTGGCGCGCCACCTGGCGACCGCGCAAGCGAAGGAGAAAGCCCATGGGTGACAGGTTGCTGGAAGGCGCTCACGCGGGGCAGTTCCCCGGCCTGGCTCAGAGCGTCCACGGTGCGCCGCTGGCCTACCTGGACAACGCCGCGACGACCCACATGCCGCAGGCGGTGCTCGACGCGATGCAGGCCTACGAGACCGCCAACCGCGCCAACATCCACCGCGGCGTGCACACGCTCAGCCAGCGCTCGACCGAGGCCTTCGACCGCGCGCGCGACACGCTCAAGCGCTTCGTCGGCGCCGGCGACGCGCACGAGCTGGTGTTCACCTCCGGCACCACCGAGGCGCTGAACCTGGTGGCGCACGGCCTGTCCGACTCGGGCATAGGCCCCGCCGTGCTGCAGCCGGGCGACGAGATCGTCACCACGGCGCTGGAACACCACGCCAACCTGGTGCCCTGGCAGGCCGCGGCCCGCCGCAGCGGCGCGAAGCTGCACGTGCTGCGCCCGGACTCGCAAGGGCAGCTGCACGTCGACGACCTGGCGCGCCTGCTGGGGCCGCGCACCCGCGTCTTCGCCGTCACTGCCTGCGCCAACGCCACCGGCGAGCGGCCGCCTTTCGAGACGCTGCTGTCGCTGGCCGCCGAGGCCGGCGCGCTCACCGTGCTGGACGCTGCCCAGGCGGTGTCGCACGAGGTGCCGGCGCTGAGCCAGCTCGAGTGCGACTTCATGGCCTTCTCCGGCCACAAGATGTACGGCCCCATGGGCACGGGCGCGCTGGTCGGCCGGCGCGCGGCGCTCGAACGGCTGGCCCCGCTGCGGCTGGGCGGCGACATGGTCGAGTGGGTGAACGAACAGGACGCCACCTTTGCCGAGTTGCCGGCGCGGCTGGAAGGCGGCACGCCCAACGTGGGCGGTGCGGTCGGCATGGCGGCAGCGGCCGACTGGATCGATTCGATCGGGCGCGAGGCCATCGACTCGCACGTGCGCGCGCTGCGGGCCCATGCGGTGTCGCTGCTGTCGGCGCTGAAGGGCCTCCGGGTGCTGTCGCCCGGGGCCGACCACTCGGCCATCGTGTCCTTCGTGGCCGAGGACGCGCACCCGCACGACCTGGGCACGCTGCTGGACCGGCGCGGCATCGCCGTGCGCACCGGCCACCACTGCGCCCAGCCGCTGCTGGAGTGCCTGGGCATAGGCCCGACCACCCGCGCTTCCTTCGCCATCTACAACACGCACGAGGAAGTCGAGCGCCTGGCCGACGCCGTCGCCCATGCGCTGGAGGTACTGAGATGAACCACCCCGAAGCGCCTTCGGCGCTCCCCCTCGAGGGGCGCCACCAGCGGCCCGGCAGAGCCGGATCCGCGGTGGCACTGGTCCAGGCCATGCGTATTCATGTGCCCCGGCCAGTGAAAGGCGGGCTGGAGCAATTGAGATGAACGATCCTGTGGACGACCTGTACCAGGACCTGGTGCTGGAGCACAAGCGGGCGCCGCGCCACTTCGGCAAGCTGCCGCATCCCACGCACGAGGCGCGCGGTCGCAACCCGACCTGCGGCGACGACATCCAGGTGCAGCTGCAGCTGGAGGGCGAGGCGCTGAAGGACATCCGCTTCACCGGCCAGGGCTGCGCGATCTGCATCGCCTCGACCTCGATGATGACCGAGGCGCTGCACGGCCGCGACAAGCAGGTGGCGCAGGACCTGCAGCGGCGCTTCCGCGCCGTGCTGACCGGCGAGGCCGAACCGGAGGAAGCCGAGCTCGGCAAGCTGGTCAGCCTGGCCGGCGTGCGCGCCTATCCCAGCCGCATCAAGTGCGCGCTGCTGGGCTGGCATGCGCTGATGCATGCGCTGCAGCAGCCCGCCGGCGATACCGTGGCCACACTGGAGGAACCCGCGCCATGAGAGCACCGCGCGAAACCGTGATCTTCCGCCGGCCGGTGATGGTGGAACTGGTCCCCTACGGCAGCCAGATCGAACTGGATCCGGGGATGATGGGCCAGATCACCCAGTCGCTGGGCGGCAACTTCACCCTGGTCGTCGACGGCCAGATGGTGCGCCTGAAGGGCAGCGACGCCGACGCGATCGGCAAGGAGCCGCCTTCCGCGCAGCAGGACGCCGACGACGGCGACGAGACCGACCTGGAAGAGCGGGTCTGGAACACGCTGCGCACCTGCTACGACCCCGAGATCCCGGTCGACATCGTGGAACTGGGCCTGGTCTATGCGTGCGTGCTCACGCCCATGGACGACGGCCGCACCCACGTCGGCATCCAGATGACCCTGACGGCGCCCGGCTGCGGCATGGGCGAGGCGATCGCCAACGAGGTGGCCGACAAGGTGCTGGCGCTCAAGGGCGTGGGCGAGGTGAACGTCGACATGGTGTTCGACCCGCCCTGGGACCGCTCCCGCATGTCCGAGGCCGCCCAACTCGCGCTCGGCGTGTGAGCGCGCGCAACCCTTTCCAACTCCTGATCCCGATTCGATGACCCTGAACATCCTGCTGCTCGAAGACGTCCATGCCAGTGCCAACCCGGTGCTGGAAGTGCTGCCGGAGGTGCAGATCCGCCGACTGAAGCACGCGCCCGATGCGGCGGAACTCAGGGAGCTGCTGTCCGATGTCCACCTGCTCGGGCTGCGCTCGCGCACCCCGCTCGATGCCAAGGCGCTGGAAGCGGCGCCGCAGCTGCGCGCCGTCGGCGCCTACTGCACCGGCACCAACAACATCGACCTGAAGACGGCGGCCGAGCGCGGCGTGGCCGTGTTCAACGGCCCGTTCTCCAACACCCGCTCGGTGGCCGAGCTGGTGATCGGCCATGCCATCCACCTGCTGCGCCGCATCCCCGAGCGCCAGGCGGCCGCGCGCCGCGGCCAGTGGCTCAAGGACGCCAAGCGGTCCAACGAGATCCGCGGCAAGACGCTGGGCATCGTGGGCTACGGCAAGATCGGTACCCAGACCGGCCTGCTGGCCGAGGCCATCGGCATGCGCGTCATCTTCCACGACGTCGAGGCCAAGCTGCCGCTGGGCAATGCCAAGCCGGCGCCCAGCCTCAAGGCCCTGCTGGAGGAGGCCGACGTGGTCACGCTGCACGTGCCGCAGACGCCGCAGACCAAGCACCTGATCGATGCGCAGCGGCTGGCGCAAATGAAGGAAGACGCGGTGCTGATCAACTTGGCGCGCGGCCAGGCAGTGGACATCGCTGCGCTGCACGACGCCTTGTCCAAGGGACCACTGCGCGGCGCCGCGATCGACGTCTTCCCGGTGGAGCCGGCCTCGTCCGCGCACACCTTCGAGTCGCCGCTGCGTGAACTGGACAACGTGATCCTCACCCCGCACGTGGGCGGCTCCACGGTGGAAGCCCAGCGCAACCTGGGCGTCGAGGTGTCGGAGAAGCTGCGCGACTACCTGATGCTGGGCGCGGTGCGCGGCAGCGTCAACCTGCCCGAGCTGGGCGCCGGCCCGGTGCGCGGCGCGGCGCGCCTGGTGCACCTGCACCGCGACCAGCCGGGCGTGATGTCGCAGCTCAATGGCGTGCTGGCCGGCGCCGGCCTGAACGTCACGCAGCTGCACCTGGAAACCGATCGCGGCTTGGGCGTCGCGGTGGTCGACCTGAGCCAGGAGCCGGACAGCGGCACCCTGGGCGCGGTCCGCCAGATCAGCGCCACGCTGGCCAGCTTCATCGCGTTCTCTCGGGGGGCCTGAGCTCCTTGTCGACCCCGCGCCGCGGGGACGACGCTCAGCGCTCGACCGCCAGCGGCAGCTGCGAATAGCCGCTGCCGGGGTAGTGCGCATTCACGGGCTGGCGGCCGGCCACCGGCGCCAGCCAGCGCGTGCCGGCCAGCAGTTCCTCCATCACCACCCGCAGCTGCAGGCGCGACAGTTCCGCGCCCGGGCACACGTGCACCCCGGCGCCGTACAGCAGGTTGAGCGAGGGATCGCGATCCAGCCGGCATTCGTCCGGATCGCCGAACACCGTGTCGTCGCGGTTGGCCGAGGCCCACATCAGGGTCAGCCGCTCGCCGGGTGCGAAATCGCGGCCGGCCACGCACGCGGGCTGGCGCACGATGCGCCGGTTGGCGATCAGCGGCGGGTGGATGCGCAGGATCTCGTCGATGGCTGCCCGCAGCAGCTGCGGCTCGTCGCGCAGTTGCCGTTGCAGCGGCGCGTGCTGGGCCAGGTAGTACGGCAGGATGCCCAGGCAGGACGCCAGGGTGGCCAGCTCGCCCACGGTCCAGTTGCGCAGGATGCTGACGATCTCCTCGTCGGTGATCGGCCGGCCGGCTATGGTCTCGCGCATCAGGCGGCCCGTCAAATCATCGCGCGGCTCGCCGTCGCCGCGGCGCAGGTCCAGTTGCCTGCGGATGTGGCCGTCGAACTCGAACGCCACCGCCACCAAGGCGCTGCGATCGCCGGCCAGCGTGGCGGCCTGGCTGCGCCGCATCCAGTCGCGCAGCGGCTGGTGCAGCTCCTCGCCCCATTCCATGTACGCGCACAGCAGTCGAACCGCAGTTTCGTGGGCGAAGCCGTCCATCCACTCCAGCTCGCCGGCGGGCAGCGCCTGCACCTGTTCGCGGGCAATGGCGCGTGCCCGCGGTTCGAACGCGGCAAGCCGCTCCGGCAGGAAGTAGGCCTCGACCAGCGCCCGCCACGGCGTGTGCTCGGGCGGGTCCATGCCGTTGGGGATGGAGACGTGGGCCGACACCGCGTTGCCGAAGTGGTCGGGGTCGTGCAGGACCTGCATCACGTCGGCATGGCGGAACAGCGACCACTGCAGGTAGTCGCTGTGTGCCACCGGACACCGCTGCCGCATGCGGTCGTAGGCGGCGAGCTGGTCGTCCTGCACGGCGGGATCGCGCGGATCCCAGTGGTCCGCCCGGTCGGGTGCGCGCATGGCTTCAGCCGTCCTTGCCGTCGATCCGGGTGCTCGCCAGCCAGGGCGTGTAGATCCACAGGTAGACCAGGAAGGCGGCGCCCCAGGCCACCGAGGCGGCGCTCACCGCCACGGTGTAGGCGCTGGGCACGGCGACGGGCAGCAGCACTCGCAGCACGGCAGCACCCATCACCAGGACATAGGCCAGCGCCTCGGCCCGGCCCACCTGCAGCGGGCGGCCGGTGTGGCCGCGCGCCGTGCGGGTGATCATGCCGATGATCAGACCGCCGACCAGGCCGACCGCCAGGGCATGCAGGCCCAGCGAGGCCGCGACCCAGCCGAACTGCGCCAGTGCCAGCAGCGCCAGGCCCAGCGGCAGCCAGGCGTACGAGAGGTGCAGGATCCACAGGATGGGGCGCTTGAGCGTCACGCCCGGCGCCCAGTACGACTGGCGCAAGGCCTGCAGCACGGCGGCAACGGCACAGGCAGCGCCCGTGATCGCGTTCGGCGGCGCGAACGCCCACAACGCCAGGGCCAGCGCCGTTGCGCCGAAGGCGGCCCATCCCAGCCGCGGTGTCGGCGTGACCTTCAGGCCGGGCGTCGCGTTGGCCGTGAACGAGGGCACCACCCGGCCGGCCATCACGTGGATGATCAGCACGATCAGGCCGAGCGCCGCATGCAGCGGGGCCAGCGGCGAAATCCCGACCAGGCCCAGCGCGCCGAGGTGGAAGCACAGGTTCGCCAGCGCCAGCAGCACCAGGATGCCGGCCAGCGGCAGGTTGCGCTTGTTCCCGGCCTTGAGCAGCACGCGGCCGAAGATGATGGCGACCGCGGGCAGCAGCGCGACGTCGAGGGCCGCATAGACGGGGTAGGGCGCGGCAAACGCGGCCAGGCGCGCGGCCAGCCACAGGAGGGCGAGCGCGCCGAGTCCTGCGCCGCGGACCGTGTCCAGCCCGGTCCAGGCCCGTCCGGCGGTCAGCAGAAAGCCCACGATGACGCCAATGGCAAAGCCGAACAGCATCTCGTGCGCATGCCACAGCATGGGCGCGATCGCCATGGTCAGCTGCACGTGGCCGAGCCACAGGCCCACCCACAGCGGCACGCCGATCGCGGCCAGTGCCGCGGCGCCGATGTAGAAGGGGCGGAATCCCAGCCGCAGCAGTGGCAGCCCGGACGGGGCGGGTCCCTGGCGGGGTGGCTGGGCGGGCGAGATGGCGATCGGGGGCTGTTTCACGGTGCAGTCCGCCGGGATTTGCTTGCCCGGCCAAAAAGATGCAGAATAGGTGAATCTTAAGACGCAGCGGGCCGCGAAGCAAGGGCGACGTGCTGCGATGTGCGAGGGGATTGCGAAGCCGCAGTTCCTCGCGCCCCTGAGTAGAGAAGCCTCTTCGTGCGCCTGGCCGAATACACCGACTACACGCTTCGCGTGCTGATGTACTGCGCGTCCAACCCTGGGCGGCTGGTGACCATCGCCGAGATGGCCGAGCGGCATGGCGTGTCGCGCAACAACCTGATGAAGATCGTCAGCGACCTGAGCCGCCAGGGCCTGCTGGCGACCACGCGCGGGCGCGGCGGCGGCGTGCAGCTGATGCTGGAACCGCACGAGATCCGCATCGGCGACGTGGTGCGCGCCGCGGAGACGGACTTCCGCCTGGTCGAGTGCTTCGACGAAGCCACCAACACCTGCGCGATCTCGCCCACCTGCCGCATGAAGCGCCTGCTCGATGGCGCGCTCGCGGCCTACTTCCGCGAGCTCGATGGCGCGACCCTGGCCGACCTGGTGCTGCCCCCCGTCGCCGCCGGCCAGGCCGGCGCCGGCGTGGTGATCCACGTCCGCGCGACGGCACCGGCAGTGCCCGCGGCCGCGAAGAAGCGGGCGCCGGCACGCACGACGAAAGCCGTGCCCGCGCGCCGCGCGCGCGCCTGAATTCCCCAACCGATTCGCGCGAAGCCCGCGACGCTTCCGCGGGATTGCACTCGCCGCAAGCGACTCGCCCACATAATAGATGCACCATCAATGCATCTTTGAGGACACCATGTCGCAACCCCACCAGCACCTCTCGCCCGACGCCCTGTATCCCTTCGATGCGCGCGGCGTCGCCAAGCGCTTCCGCCACGCCGCCATCTTCGGTGCGCTGGACGCGCTGCAGCCCGGCGAGACCATGCGGTTCTGCAACGACCACGACCCGCTGCCGCTGCTGGCGCAACTGCAGGCGCGCTACGGCGACCGCGTCGCGATCGAGTACCGGCGGCGCGAACCGGGCGAGATCGTGATCGACTTCATGGTGCAGTGAGCATGGCCATGGCCCCCGCTGTGGAGGGCTTCCCGGCCTTCTTCGACCAGGCCCCGGTCATCCGGGTGCGCGACCCGCTCGCGCAGTTCCTGGGTGCCGCGAACGGCGGCGTGCTGCAGTACCGCTACGCCGACGCGGTTCGGCTGGCCGGGCATTCCTGTCCGACGGTCGCCTCCGCCTTCCTCATGACCCGTGCGGCCCTGCGGGCCCTGTACGGCGACGCGCTGCCCGAGCGGGGCGGCGTGCGGGTGGAATTGCGCGAGCCGGCCACCGAAGGCGTCACCGGGGTGATCGCCAACGTGGTGTCGCTGGTCACCGGCAGCACCGTGGACACCGGCTTCAAGGGCCTGGGCGGGCAGTTCGACCGCCGCCGGCTGCTGGCCTACGAGGCGCCGATCGAATCGACGCTGCGCTTCACGCGGGTGGAGGACGGCAGCGCCGTGTCGACGTCGTCGCGAGCGGAACTCGTCCCCGGCGACCCGCGCATGCGCGAGCTGATGGCCCTGTGCGTGATGGGCCGCGCCAGCGAGGAGCAGCAGCGCGAGTTCGGATCGCTCTGGCAGGACCGCGTACGCCGGCTGCTGCTGGAGCATGCGGACGACCCGGACGTGATCCTGGTGCACTGACCGCGGCGCAGCCGCGCTCGCGTGGATGCCCGCCTTCGCGCGGGCACGACGGTCGCTTCAGATCTCCACCGTCACCGGCGCGTGGTCGCTGGGCTGCTTCCACTTGCGCGGGACGCGGTCGATGCCGCAGCCCTTCACGTGCGCGCGCAGCGGCTCGCTCACCAGGATGTGGTCGATGCGCAGGCCGCGGTTCTTCTGGTAGCCCAGCATGCGGTAGTCCCACCAGCTGAAGCTCTTCTCGGGCTGCTCGAACAGGCGGAAGCTGTCGCACAGCCCCAGCCCGAGCAACCGCTGGAAGTGCTCGCGCTCCTCGCGCGTGTGGTGGATGGTGTCGCGCAGGCCGTCCGGGTCCCAGCTGTCGCGGTCCTCCGGCGCGATGTTGAAGTCGCCCAGCAGCACCAGCCGCGGGTGTTGCCTCAGCTCCTCGCACACATAGGCATTCAGCCCGCCCAGCCAGCTCATCTTGTAGGCGAACTTCTCGCTGCCGGGCGCCTGCCCGTTGACGAAGTAGCCGTTGATCACGCGCAGGTCGCCCTGCGGCGCCTCCACCGTCGCGGCGATCACGCGCGAGTGCTCGTCCTCGAAGCCGGCGATGTTCTTCGCGATGTCGCGCAGCGGCGTGCGCGAGAGGATGGCCACGCCGTTGTACGTCTTCTGCCCGAACACCGCGCAGTGCGGATAGCCGGCCTCGCGGATCGCCTCCAGCGGGAACTTGTCGTCGGTGAGCTTGAGCTCCTGCAGGCACAGCACGTCCACCGGGTTGGCGGCCACCCAGTCCAGCACGTGCTGCAGGCGGGCGGTGAGCGAATTGACGTTCCAGGTGGTGATCTTCATGCGGCGGCTCGGTGCGCGAAACGGCTGGATTCTAGGCAGTGGCTACAGCAGCCACTCGATCGGCAACCAGGACAGCGCCCGCACCATCCACCGCAGGGCCACGCTGGTGCCGGGCTCCTGGTCGTGCACACGCTCGCCGTCGCTGCGGTGCTCGAGCCAGCGAAGCGAGCCATCGGCGGCGGCCCGCACCTGGTACGCGCGCTGCGGCAGTCCGGCTTGCAGCGATCGCTCCATTGCGAGCGCCATGTCCGGGCTCTCGATCAGGAAACCCATCTCGGTGTTCAGGCGCGCCGATCGCGGGTCGAAGTTGAAGGAGCCGACGAAGATCCACCGGCCATCGACCGAGAACGTCTTGGCATGCAGGCTCGAGACGGAGCTGCCCGCCAGCGGAGACTGGGCCTGCACCGGCGGCGGCGATGCCGACCGCTCGAGCTCGAACAATTGCACGCCGCCTTCCAGCAGGGCGGGGCGGCGGCGGGCATAGCCGGCGTGCACGACCGGAACGTCGGTGGCGGCCAGGCCGTTGGTCAGCACCCGGACCTGCACGCCGCGCTGCGCCAGGCCGGTGAGGAAGGCCGTGCCGCGCTCGGCCGGCACGAAGTACGCCGAAACGAGGTTCACCTGCTCGCGTGCCTGTTCGATCACGGGGGCGATTTGCGGCCACAGGAGGTCCTTGCGCTCGGCCCGGCCCAGCGCCTTGGCGGGGTCGTCGCTGGCCATGCGCACCGGCACCCACTGCAGCGGCAGGCGGCGTGCCAGCAGGTCCCGCACGAAACCCGATGCCGAGACGGCAGCCACGTAGTCGCGGCCCAGCGGCTGTTGGCGGCTGGCGGCTGCTCGCGCGGCGAGGGCATGCAGCGCATCCGGGCCCGCGGCAGGCAACAGGTCCTCGGCCGCATACGCCGAGGCGCTGTCCCAGTAGCGATCGAAATCGCGACCGACTTCGCGGGCCACCGGCCCGACCGCCATCACGTCGAGGTCGAAGTAGAGCAGGTCGCCGTGCGCGTCGAAGTACGCATCCCCGATGTTGCGGCCGCCGATCACGGTCGCCTGCCGGTCGGCGGTGAACGACTTGTTGTGCATGCGGCGGTTGAGCCGGGCGAATTCGGTCAGGTAACCCAGCCAGCGCCAGTCGCGCGTGGCGAACGGGTTGAACAGCCGCACCTCGATGCGCGGGTGGGCGGCCAGCGCCGCCAGCACGGGATCGAGGCCGACGGTGTTGTTGTCGTCCAGCAGCAGCCGCACCTGCACGCCGCGGTCGGCAGCCTGCCGCAACGCGTCCAGCAACAGCGTGCCGGAGAGGTCGGCCTGCCAGATGTAGTACTGCACGTCGAGCGTGCGCTCGGCCGCACCGGCCAGCAGGATCCGGGCGGCGAAGGCATCGTGGCCGCTGGCCAGCGCCAGCACGCCCGAGCGACCCGGGTGCGCCGCGGCAAGGGGCCCGATGCTGCGGGCCAGTGACGTCGAGCCGGTGTCCGGCGCCGGAAGCGCCGTCGGGCGCCCGGGTGGCTGTGGCAAGGGCTTGCAGCCCGCCAGCAGGATGGCCAACGCCAGCAAGGATCCGCAATGGCGGACCCGGCGCTTCGTCCTACTCGGACGCCACCCCGCGTCCATACGTCACGAACGCGAAGCGCAGGCCGCTGGCCGACACGTGCTCGGCCCGCTCCAGCTCGATCCAGTCGTCCGGCAGCGCGGGCGCGTGCACGTCGCCCTCGAAATCGGCGTCGATCTCGGTCACTTCCGCCACCTGCGCCAATGGCAGGGCCTCGCGAAGGATCTCGGCGCCCCCGATCACCCAGGCGTGCACGGCCGGAGCGCACAGGGCCAGGGCCTCGGCCAGCGAGCCCGCGCGCAGTGCGCCGGCCGCCGCCCAATCCGGCTGGCGGGTGACGACGACGTTGGTGCGCCCGGGCAAGGGCCGGAAGCGCTCGGGCAGCGAGTCCCAGGTCCTGCGGCCCATGATCACGGGCGAGCCCAGGGTGACCTTGCGGAAGTGCGCCAGGTCCTCCGGCAGGTGCCAGGGCAGCACGCCGTCCTTGCCGATGACGCCGTTGCGGGCGCGGGCGTAGACCAGCCCCAGCTTCATACCGCCACCGGCGCCTTGATCGGCCCGTGGCACTGGTAGTCCAGCACCTCGAAGTCCTCGTACGCGTACTCGAAGATCGACGGCGGCCGGCGACGGATGTTCAGCACCGGGTAGGGGTAGGGCTGGCGTGACAGCTGCAGCTCCACCTGCTCGTGGTGGTTGCTGTAGATGTGGCAGTCGCCGCCGGTCCAGATGAAGTCGCCCACGCCCAGGTCGCATTGCTGCGCCATCATGTGCGTCAGCAGCGCGTAGCTGGCGATGTTGAAGGGCACGCCCAGGAAGATGTCGGCGCTGCGCTGGTACAGCTGGCAGGACAGCTTGCCGTCCGCCACGTAGAACTGGAAGAAGGCGTGGCAGGGGGCCAGCGCCATCTTCGGCAGGTCGGCCACGTTCCAGGCGCTGACGATGATGCGCCGGGAATCCGGATGGGTCCGGATCGTCCTGACCGCCTCGGCGATCTGGTCGACCTGCCCGCCGTCCGGCGTGGGCCAGCTGCGCCACTGCACGCCGTAGACCGGACCGAGGTCGCCGTCCTCGCGCGCCCATTCGTCCCAGATCGTCACCCCGCGCTCGCGCAGCTTGTTGTTGTCGCTGGAGCCTTCCAGGAACCACAGCAGCTCGTGGATGATGGATTTCAGGTGCACCTTCTTGGTGGTGACCAGCGGGAAGCCCTCGTTCAGGTCGAAGCGCATCTGGTAGCCGAACACGCTGCGCGTGCCAGTACCGGTGCGATCGGTCTTGGGCGTGCCATGCGCGTACACATGGCGCATGAAGTCTTCGTACTGGGAGCGGACGGGTCGCGACGTCATGCGGAAATTATCGGTGCAGCACCCGGCCGGGGTTGAAGACGCCCTTCGGGTCCAGCGCCTGCTTGATCGCCCGCATCATCGACAGCGCGACCGGCGACTTGTAGTCGGGCAGCGTCCCGGCCTTGAGGGCGCCCACGCCATGCTCGGCCGAGATCGAACCGCCGAAGCGCCGCACCTGGCTGTAGACCAGGTCGTTGACGCGATCTTCCTGCTCGCGCAGGAAGGCCGGGCCATCGGCACCCTCGGGCGCCTGCACGTTGTAGTGCAGGTTGCCGTCGCCCAGGTGGCCGAAGTTCACCAGCCGCACGCCGGCGATCTCGCGCACCAGCAGCGCGTCGGTTTCCTCGCAGAAGGCCGGGATGCGCGAGATCGGCACCGAGATGTCGTGCTTGATGTTCAGCCCCTCCTGGGCCTGCGCCATCGAGATGCTCTCGCGCACGTGCCACAGCTGCGCCGCCTGCGCCAGGTTCTCGGCCACCACGGCGTCCGTGACCAGGCCCTGCTCCAGCGCCGCTTCCAGCAGGCCCTCGAACTGCGCGCGCGCATGCGCTTCCGATTCGTGGTCGGCGTTCTCCAGCAGCACGCCCCAGGGGCTCTCGTCGGCGAAGGGCACGCGCTGCTGCGGGAAGTGCTTGCTCACCAGCGACAGCGCGAAGCGGCCCATGACCTCGAAACCGGTCAGCCCCGGCCCGAGCCGCCCGTGGGCCAGTTCGAGCAGCCGCACGGCGTGCTCCATCGACGGCACCGCGGCCCAGGCGGTCAGGCTGGCCGCCGGGCGGGGGAAGAGCTTGAGGGTCGCGGCCGTGATCACGCCCAGCGTGCCCTCGCTGCCGATGAACAGCTGCCGCAGGTCGTAGCCGGTGTTGTCCTTGCGCAGGCCGGAGAGCCCGTCCCAGACCTCCCCCTGCGCCGTCACCACCTCCAGCCCCAGGCACAGCTCGCGCGTGTTGCCGTAGCGCAGGACCTGGGTGCCGCCGGCATTGGTGGACAGGTTGCCGCCGATGGTGCAGCTGCCTTCGGCGGCCAGGCTGAGGGGGAACAGCAGGCCGGCCTGCTCGGCGGCCTCCTGCACCGATTGCAGGATGCAGCCGGCTTCCACCGTCAGTGTCAGGTTGTCGCGGTCCAGGCCGCGCACGGCGTTCAGGCGCTGCAGGCTCAGGACGATTTCGGTACCGCTGTCGTCGGGCACGCCGCCGCACACCAGGCCGGTGTTGCCGCCCTGCGGCACGATGGAGGTGCCCGCTTCGGCGCAGGCCTTCACCACCGCGGCGACTTCGGCGGTGCTGCCCGGGCGCACCACGGCCAGCGCCTTGCCGCGCACGCGCTTGCGCCAGTCCTCTTCCCAGGCACCCAGGTCGCCGTCGGTCAGTACGTGGGGCGCGCCGACGGTGGCGCGCAGCTTGTCGATCAGAGGGTTCACGTCGGTTTCCTCTTGCGCGGTCCCAGCCGCAGGCGCACGTGCAGCGCGCAGGCGGTGAACAGGGCCAGGCACAGGATGATTTGCAGGATGGGCAGCCAGGCCGGCGCGACCGGGTCGTTCCAGGCCCGCATCACGCCTTCGGCGAAATACAGCCAGACCAGCAGGCTGACCCAGCGGTAGGTGTACATGCGGTGGCGCAGGAAGCCGGCGAGCGGGAACAGCAGCGGGACGACCTTGAGCGCCCACAGCGAGCCGCCCGGGCGCAGCGGCGCCAGCCACAGTTCCCAGGCCAGCCCGAGGGCGACCAGCGCCAGCAGGCTGCCGACGGCCAGCGCCCGGATGATCCGCAGCGAGACGGGCGCCGCGGTCGCGGAGGAAGGCATCGTGTCCATGGCCGATGGCATCATAGCGGCCGATGAAAGTGGCCCCGCTGCTCGCCGAGCTCTCGCACTTTCCCTGGCTGTCGACGGCGCGCACGCTGGGCGAACGGTTCCGGGAGGACCGGCTGGGCGTCAGCGCCAGCAGCCTGACCTTCACCACGATGATCGCGCTGGTGCCGCTGGTCACCGTGACGCTGGCGGTGTTCACCGCCTTCCCCATGTTCAACAAGCTGCAGGGCACGGTGCAGCAGTGGCTGGTGCAAAGCCTGGTGCCCGACGCCATCGCGCGGCAGGTGCTGGGCTACCTGACCCAGTTCGCCGGCAAGGCGAGCCGGCTCGGCGCCGCGGGCCTGGCCGTGCTGTTCGCCTCCGCCATCGCGCTGGTCCTGACCATGGACCGCACCCTCAACGGCATCTGGCGCGTCAAGCGCCCCCGTCCTCTGGCGCAGCGGGTGCTGATCTACTGGGCGGTGATGACGCTGGGACCGCTGCTGCTGGGCGCCAGCCTGAGCGCCACGTCCTATGCGGTGTACGTCTCGCGTGGGCTGGTGCGCGGCACGCCGGGCGGGCTGCAGTTCCTGCTGGACCTGCTGGAGTTCGTGCTGCTGGCCGGCGGGCTGGCGGCCCTGTACCGCTTCGTGCCCAACACGCCGGTGCGCATCGCCCACGCGGTGGCTGGTGGCGTATTCGCCGCGCTGGGCATCGAGATCGCCAAGCGGCTGCTGGCCTGGTACCTGGGCCTGGTGCCCAGCTATTCGGCGGTCTACGGCGCGTTCGCCACGCTGCCCATCCTGCTGATCTGGATCTACGTCGCCTGGCTGGTGGTGCTGCTCGGTGCCGTGGTGGCCGCCTACCTGCCGGCCCTGCTGGGCGCCACGCAGCGCGTCACGGGCGGGCCGGGCTGGCCGTTCCAGCTCGCGCTGGAAGTGCTGCAGCACCTCCACGCCGCCCGCGCCACGGCCCGCCGCGGCATGGACATCGACGAACTGGTCGCGGCGCTGCGCGTCGGTCCGCTGCAGCTGGAGCCGGTGCTGGAGACGCTGGTGCAGCTCGACTGGATCGGCCGCCTGAACGAGGTGGACGACGACGTGGGCACCCGCTACGTGCTGCTGGCCGACGTGCAGTCGACGGCGCTGGAGCCGCTGGTGCGGCACCTGCTGCTGCCGCACACCGACACCACGAAGGCCGTGTGGGAGCAGGGCGGGATCTCGCGGCTGTACCTGAAGGACGTGGTCTGACTTCCCAGTCATTCCCGCGAAGGCGGGAATCCAGTGCGTCGGCTTTTCTACTGGATCCCCGCTCCGCGGGACGACCACTCACTAGAAGGGAATGCGCCCCATCCAGATGTCCCGGTACATCGCGTAGTCGCCCATGAAGCTCCACACCGGGTACTTGAACGTCGCCGGCCGGTTCTTCTCGAAGAAGAAGTGGCCGATCCACGCGAACGCGTAGCCGGCCACCAGTCCTGCGAGCAGGTACCAGAAGCTCAGCGTCACCACGGCGGCGATCAGCAGCGCGGTGCCTATGCTGGTGCCCACGAAGTGCAGGCGGCGGCAGGTGCGGTTGGCGTGCTCGCCCAGGTAGAACGGGTAGAACTCGGCGAAGCTGCGAAAGCCCGATTGCGCGGTCGTGTCGGCCATGCTGGTCTCCTGTCGTTCCGGACGAACGCAGTTTAGGCCAGCGTGAAGGGTGCGTGCAGGAAGCCGCGGAAGCGCGCCCGGCCGCCGCGCATGGGTGGCGCCGTGAGCCGGTACTCCGGAAAGCGCGCCAGGAAGCGCCCGATGGCGACCCGGCCCTCCAGCCGGGCCAGGCTCAGGCCGGCGCACTGGTGGATGCCGAAGCCGAAAGCCAGGTGGCGGTTGTTCTCGCGGGTGAGGTCCAGCTCGTCCGGGCGCTCGAACACGGCCGGGTCGCGGTTGGCCGCGCCTATGCACAGGGTCACCAGGGCGCCTTCGGGCAGGGCCACCCCGCCCACCTCGCAGGCGCGCAGCGCGCGCCGGTTGCCGAGCTGGTTGGACGACTCGAAGCGCAGGAACTCGTCGACGGCCAGCGACATCGCCGGCTCCAGCGCCGCCCAGTCGGGCCGGGTGCCGATGGTGCGCAGCAGCAGCGCCTTCTGCTGCGGCCACTCCTGCAGCGCCACCAGCGCATTGCCGATCAGGTTGGTGGTGGTCTCGTGGCCGGCGTTGAGGATGAAGATGCAGTTCTGCAGCAGCTCGTGCTCGCCCAGCTGCTCCCCGTCCTCGCCCTGGATCAGGCGAGTCAGGACGTCGTGCTCGGGGTCGCCGGGGTGCCGGCGGCGATCCGCCACCAGCCCCTTCAGGTAGTTCAGCATCTCGACCACGCTGCGGTTGCCGGCGGCCTCCTGCGCGGGTGTGAGGCGGGGCTCCAGCGCGCCCAGGATGGCCAGCGACCACTCGCGCAGGGGACCGCGCTCGGCGTGCGGCACCCCCAGCAGGTTGCCGATGATCTCGACCGGGATCGCGGCCGCGAAGTCCTCGACCAGGTCGCCGCCGCCCTGGGCCTCGATGCGGTCCAGCAGCCGGTCCACCAGCTCGACCAGCCCCGGCTCCATGCCGGCGATGGCGCGCCGGGTGAGGGCGCCCATGATCAGCTTGCGCACCCGGGTGTGCAGCGGCGGGTCGTTGAACACCAGGCTGGTCGTGTGGTGCGCCAGCAGCGGCGAGCCCTCGCCGTACTTGGGCGTGAACTCCACCTTCTTGTCCGAGCTGAAGGTGTGGGCGTCGCGGTAGACCGCCACCAGGTCGGCGTAGCGCGTGAGGAACCACGAGCCGTCCGGCATGTGCCGCACGGGCTCGCGCTCGCGCAGCGCCGCATAGACCGGGAAGGGGTTGGCGTAGAAGTCCGGCGGCAGCTCGCGCAGGTCGAAGCTGTCGGCGATGGCCTGCGCGCGCTCGGCGCTCATGGGCGGGGTGATGGCGTCGGCGTTCATGGCGCTCCCGGGCTCAGGGCTTCAGGAAGGACTTGAGTGCCGCCAGCACCTCGTCGGGAGCCTCGGACATCATGTCGTGTCCGCCGTTCACCAGCACGGTGCGGCCGTCCCTGGCCTTGGCCTGCAGCGACTGCGCCGCGCGTGGCGGCGTCATCGCATCGTGGCGCCCGAGCACGAACAGCACCGGGCACTGCAGCTTCTCCATCGCGGCCTCGCCGCCCTGGTAGCCGTCGCAGGCGCTGAAGCCGCGGTGGAACACGTTCACGTCCGGATTGCTGGCCAGCACGCGCCGCATCAGGGCGCGGGCCCCGCCGTACACCCAGGTGCCGGCGCCCAGCGACGAGGGCGGCGGCGCCAGCATCGAATGCGAGAACACGTTGACCATGTGGATCGCCTTCTCCGGCGCATTCAGCGAGGTGTCGAGCAGGGCCGGCGACACCTTCATCGGGAACGCGGTGCCGACCATGGCGATGCGGTCTATGCGCTCCGGCGCCTGGGCGGCCGCTTCCAGCGCGATCAGCGAGCCGAAGCTGTGGCCCACCAGCGTCGCCCGCTGCACGCCGGCCGCATCGAGCAGATCGAGGATGAAGCGGGCGCCGTCCTCCACGGACGTCGGCGGTTCGCCGCCGCTGCGGCAGTGGCCGGGCAGGTCCAGCGCCAGCACGTTCCAGCCGTGGTGCGCGAAATAGCGCGACTGCAGGATCCAGACGCTGTGGTCGTTCAGCACGCCGTGGATGAAGACGACGGTCGGCTGGGCCGCATCGAAGGGCTTGCCGCCGGTGTAGCACCAGGCCTTGTGGCCGCGGACGTTCAGATCCATGGTCAAGCTGCCTTTTCCGCGGCCTTCAGGGCGCGCTTGAGGTCGTCGATGAGGTCGTCCGGATCCTCCAGGCCGATGGACAGCCGGATCGTCCCCTGCCCGATGCCGGCGCCGGCCAGGGCTTCGTCGGTCATGCGGAAGTGGGTGGTGCTGGCCGGGTGGATCACCAGCGAGCGGCAGTCGCCCACGTTGGCCAGGTGGCTGAACACCTTCAGCGCCTCGATGAAGGTGCGGCCCTGGGCCCGGTTGCCGCGCAGGTCGAAGCTGAACACCGAGCCGGCGCCCTTGGGCAACAGCTTCTGCGCCAGAGCATGGCTGGGGTGCGATTCCAGCATCGGGTGGCCCACGCTCTGCACGAAGGGGTGCGAGGCCAGGAACTGCACCACCTTCTCGGTGTTGCGCATGTGGCGCTCCATGCGCAGGGGCAGGGTCTCGATGCCCTGCAGGATCAGCCAGGCGGTGTGCGGGCTCATGCAGGCGCCGAAGTCGCGCAGGCCCTCGCGTCGGGCGCGCAGCAGGAAGGCGCCCACCGTGGATTCCTCGCTGAACACCATGCCGTGGAAGCCGTCGTAGGGCCGCGTGAGCACGTCGAACTTGCCCGACCGGTCCCAGTCGAAGCTGCCGCCGTCGACCACGATGCCGCCGATCACGGTGCCGTGCCCGGACAGGAACTTGGTGGCCGAGTGGTAGACCAGGTCGGCGCCCAGTTCCAGCGGCTTCTGCAGGTAGGGCGTGGTGAAGGTGGAATCGACCAGCAGCGGCAGGCCGGCCTCGTGCGCGATGGCCGACACCGTCGGGATGTCCAGCACGTCGAGACCCGGGTTGCCCACGGTCTCGCCGAACAGCAGCCGGGTGTTGGGCCGGATGGCGGCACGCCAGCCGTCGATGTCGCCCGGCTTGACGAAGGTCGTCTCGATGCCGAAGCGCGGCAGCGTGTAGTGCAGCAGGTTCTGGGTGCCGCCGTACACGGCCGTGCTGGCCACGATGTGCGAGCCCGAGCCCATCAGCGTGGCGATGGACAGGTGCAGGGCCGCCTGCCCGCTGGCCGTGGCGATGGCGCCGATGCCGCCGTCCAGCGCCGACACCCGTTGCTCCAGCACCGCATTGGTCGGGTTGCTGATGCGGGTATAGACGTAGCCGGCCCGCTCGAGGTTGAACAGCGAGACCGCGTGGTCGCTCGATTCGAAGACGAACGAGGTGGTCAGGTGGATGGGTACGGCGCGCGCGCCGGTGGCCGGATCGGGCGCCGCTCCCGCGTGCAGCGCGAGGGTGTCGAAGCCGGGGTCGGAATGGCCGGGCATGGGTCTCCTGCAGGTGCCTGCTGTCGTTGTGTACGGCCGGAATTGTGGGCTATATTCATCTGCACCCGCCCGTGTGCGCGGCTCGAGGAGAAAGCCATGAAGGTCAGCGACATCCTGCGCGTCAAGGGCAATACGCTCTACACCGTCAACCCCGACGAGCCGCTCGCCACGGCCATCGCGGTGATGGCCGACAAGGACATCGGCTCGCTGGTGGTGATCGAGCACGGCGACCTGGTGGGCATGCTCACCTTCCGCGAAGTGATCCAGTGCATCGTGAAGAACGGCGGCGTGGTGGGCGAGCGCCTGGTGCGCAGCGCCATGGACGATGCCCCGCTCACCTGCACCGCCGAGACCGAGCTGGACGAAGTGCGCCGCATGATGCTGGACCGGCACGCGCGCTACATGCCCGTGATGGACCGCCGCATGCTGATGGGCGTGATCAGCTTCTACGACGTCGCCAAGGCGGTGGTGGACAGCCAGAACTTCGAGAACCGCATGCTCAAGGCCTACATCCGCGACTGGCCCAGCGGCGAGGACTCGCAACCCACCGCCCAGCTCTGACGCGGGCCTCTGGAATAATCGCCGCCCATGAGCGGCAACACCTTCGGCACCCTGTTCGCGGTCACCAACTTCGGTGAATCGCACGGGCCGGCTATCGGGTGCGTGATCGACGGCTGCCCGCCGGGGATGGAACTGTCGGAGGCCGACCTCCAGCCCGACCTGGATCGCCGCCGCCCCGGCACCAGCCGCCACGTCACCCAGCGCCAGGAAGCCGACCGGGTCGAGATCCTCTCGGGCGTCTACGAAGGCAGGACCACCGGCACCCCGATCGCCCTGCTGATCCGCAACACCGACCAGCGCAGCAAGGACTACAGCGAGGTCGCCCAGGCCTTCCGCCCCGGCCACGCCGACTACACCTACCTGCAGAAGTACGGCCTGCGCGACCCGCGCGGCGGCGGCCGCTCCTCGGCCCGGATGACGGCCCCCATGGTGGCCGCCGGCGCGGTCGCCAAGAAGTGGCTGGCCCAGCGGCACGGCATGGTGTTCCGCGGCTGCATGCAGCAGCTGGGCGAGCTCGAGGTCGGCTTCGAGTCCTGGGACCACGTGCCGAACAACCCCTTCTTCGCGCCTGTCGCCGACGTCTCGCACCTGGAGGCCTACATGGACAGCCTGCGCAAGGCGGGCGACTCCTGCGGCGCGCGCATCCGCGTGACGGCCGGCAACGTGCCCGCGGGGTTGGGCGAGCCGCTGTACGACAAGCTCGATGCCGACATCGCCTGGGCGATGATGGGCATCAATGCGGTCAAGGGCGTGGAGATCGGCGCCGGCTTCGCCAGCGTCAGCCAGCGCGGCACCACCCACGGCGACTCGCTCACGCCGCAAGGCTTCGCGTCCAACCACGCGGGCGGCGTGCTGGGCGGCATCAGTACCGGGCAGGACCTGGAGGTGTCGATCGCGATCAAGCCCACCAGCTCCATCATCAGCCCGCGCGAGACCATCGACGTGCGCGGGCAGCCGACGCAGGTGGTGACCAAGGGCCGGCACGACCCCTGCGTGGGCATCCGCGCCACCCCGATCGCCGAAGCCATGCTGGCGCTGGTGGTGATGGACCACGTCCTGCGCCACCGGGCCCAGAACGCCGACGTGCAGCCGCCGCTGCCGCCCATCGCAGCCTCCTTCCTCTGATTCGTCGGGCTCGGCTGCCCGACCCGCTGCTGCCGCGCTTCGCATCCGGGCGGATGCAATTGTTACGGCTGCGCAACCCGTTGGGCTGCTCCTGTAAGGCTAGCACCTGCCCCAGGCCAGACAAAGCGTTGGCGGCCCCTGCGAGCCGGCATTCGGGCCGGTACGGCCATGCAGGGCCATGCGCCATCTGACTGGGCATTGCGCATACGCTTCAAGAACTAGTGCATATCGATATGCCCAGTTCCGAGCCGCCGCCCCACCAGCCACCCCAGGCCGACGCCCCGAAACCCGCCGATGTGGGAAAACTTCCCACGCGGCAGGACGTGGCCCAGCTGGCGGCCACGCTGGCGGAGAGCGAGGAGCGGCTGCGGCTGGCGGTCGAGGCCGGCGGCATGGGCGTCTGGCAGATCGACCTGCAGACCAACCGCTCGACCTGGTGGCCGGGCATGGAACGGCTGCACGGCCTGCCGCCCGGCTCGCCGCCGCTGCACGGCGAGGCCTACATCGAAGCCATCGACCCGCGCGACCGCGACGCCGTGCGTGCGGCGATCCGCGAAGCCATCGTCAAGACCGGCTGGCACCGGATCGAGTACCGGGTGCACTGGCCCGACGGACGGGTGCGCTGGATCGAGGCGCGCGGCCGCGTTCGCCGCAGCGAGGCGGGCAAGGCGCTGTCCCTGTCCGGCGTGTGCGTGGACGTCACCCGCCGCAAGCACATCGAACACGACCTGAAGTTCCTGGCCGAGGCCAGCGCCGAACTGGCCAGCGTCAACGACTACCCCGGCACGCTGGACCGCATCGCGCGGCTGGCCGTGCCGCGGTTCGCAGACTGGTGCGCGGTGGACATCCAGCAGCCGGACGGCTCGCTGCGGCGCGTGGCCACGGCGCACGTGGAGCCGGGCAAGGAGCGCCTGCTGCGCGAGATGCACGAGCGCTACCCGCCCGACCCGCTGTCGCCCGTGGGCACCTGGCACGTGCTGCGCACCGGGCGCGGCGACCTGGTGCCGGAGATCAGCGACGAGATGGTGTCCGCCGGGGCGGCCGACGAGCACCTGCGCGAGATGCTGCGCCAGTTGGGCATCCGGTCGTACATCGGGGCGCCGCTCAACACGCGGGGGCGGACGCTGGGCGTGCTGACCTTCATCACCAGCCGCTCGGGCCGGCGCTACGGACCGGAGGACCTGGCGCTGGCCGAGGACCTGGCGCGCCGTGCCGCGGTGGCCATCGACAACGCCCAGTTGCTGGCGGCCATGCGCGAGTCCGACCGCGCCAAGGACGTCTTCCTGGCCACGCTCGCCCACGAACTGCGCAACCCGCTGGCGCCGATCTGGAACGGGCTGTCGCTGATCAAGCGCGCCAGCGGGGACGCGCATCGCATCGAGCAGGTCAGCGGCATCATCGAGCGCCAGGTGGGCCAGCTCTCGCGCCTGGTCGATGACCTGCTGGACGTCTCGCGCATCACGACCGGCAAGATCGAGCTGAAGAAGGAGCCGACCAACCTGGTGCACGTGATCAATGCGGCGGTGGAGGTCAGCCGGCCGCACATCGAGGCGGCGCACCACAAGCTGTCGATCACCTTCCCCGACGCGCCCACCGACCTGGTGGCCGACGCCGCGCGCCTGACCCAGGTGTTCTCCAACCTGCTGAACAACGCGGCCAAGTACACCCGGCGCGGCGGGCGCATCAGCGTGGCGGTGGAGGCCCTGCCGCAGGACCTGGTGGTCCGGGTGCGCGACAACGGCATCGGGATCGCGCCCGAGATGCTGCGCAAGGTGTTCGGCCTGTTCACCCAGGCGACCCGCCCCGACGAGCGCCACCACGGCGGCCTGGGCATCGGCCTGTCGCTGGTCGAGGGGCTGGTGCGGCTGCACGGCGGCCAGGTCGAGGCGCACAGCGCCGGCGCCGACCAGGGCAGCGAGTTCGTGGTGGTGCTGCCGCGCCAGCGGCGCGCACCCGCTGCCGGGCCGCAGGCCGGCGGTGGCAAGCCGGAGGTGGTAGCGGCCCAGCCGCCCGCGCGCCGCATGCTGGTGGTCGACGACAACGAGGACGCAGCCAGCACGGTGGCCGAACTGCTGAAGATGGCGGGCAACGAGGTGGTGGTCGCCCACGACGGCGAGGGCGCCGTGGCCTGCACCGCCGAATTCCGGCCCGACGTCGTGCTGCTGGACATCGGCCTGCCCGACATCAGCGGCTACGAGGTGGCGCGGCGCATCCGCAAGCTGGAAGGCGTGCGCCAGCCCATGCTGGTGGCCCTGACCGGCTGGGGCCAGCCGCAGGACAAGGAGGCGGCGGCGCAGGCCGGCTTCGACCAGCACTGGACCAAGCCGGTGGACCCTTTGCGCTTGCAGGAACTTTCGGCCCGCTGAGCCCTCGTTCCTTGGGCGTGGGACACTCGTCCCTGTCTCCTTGCTGCGCCCGCCATGTTCAAGACCTTCCGCGACCTGCTCACTTCGCTCACCGCTGCGCCGTCCGACGCCGCGCCGGATCCGAAGGCGCTGGAGCTGGCCTGCGCCGTGCTGCTGGTGGAGGTCATGCGGGCCGATCCGCAGACCGCGTCCGGCGAGCGCGAGGCCGTGCTGAGGGCCCTGCGCCAGCGCTTCCCGCTGGGCGACGAGGCGCTGCACGACCTAGTGGCCATGGCCGAGGAGGCCTCGCGCACGGCGGGCAGCTTCCACCAGTTCACCGCGGAACTCAATGCGCAGCTGCCGCAGCCCGAGAAGATCCAGATCGTCGAGACCCTGTGGCAGGTCGCCTATGCCGACGGCCACCTGGACGCGCACGAGAACCACGTGATCTCGCGCATCGCCGGCCTGCTGCACGTGACCCACGGCGAGTACATCGCGGCCAAGCTGCACGCCAAGCAGGCGGCCGGACTGTAGGCCCGCTCCGACGCCGGGGCGCCGCGCCGTTCTACGCGGCCCGGCAGCCCGCTTGGCCATAGTGGGACGACCAAGCCAAGGAGTCCCACGATGGAGAGAAAGCCCAGCGCGCGCAGTGGCGCCGACGCCACCGCCGAGAAGCAGCGCGACATCCAGCGCGAACAGGATCGCAAGGACGAGGCCAAGGCCCGCGCCAAGGAGGCCGGCCAAGGGCCGCAGCCGCAGAAGGACAAGGCGGTCCAGACCGGCCGCACGCAGCCTCAGGACCTGCCGGCCCAGCACCTGGAGAAGCCCGGCATCGAGGCCGACATGGAACTCAGGCCGCGCTTCATGGCGCCCGACTACCGGGGCAGCGGCAAGCTCGAGGGCATGGCCGCGCTGGTCACCGGCGGCGATTCGGGCATAGGCCGCGCAGTCGCCGTGCTGTATGCCCGCGAGGGCGCCGACGTCGCCATCGTCTACCTGGAGGCGCAGCAGGACGCCGAGGAGACCCGGCGTTGCGTCGAGAAGGAGGGCCGGCGCTGCCTGCTGGTCCGCGGCGACGTAAAGGACTCGAAGTTCTGCCGCGAGGCGGTGGAAAAGACCGTCGCCGAATTCGGCCGGCTGGACATCCTGGTGAACAACGCGGCCTTCCAGGAGCATGCGAACTCGCTGGCGGACATCACCGACGAGCGGCTGGAAGAAACCATGAAGACCAACATCTTCGGCTACTTCTACATGGCGCGTGCCGCGCTGCCGCACCTGAAGCAAGGGGCGTCCATCATCAACACCGGCTCGGTGGTGGGCCTGCGCGGCAGCGGGCAGTTGCTGGACTACTCGGCGACCAAGGGCGCGATCCACGCCTTCACCATGTCGCTGGCTTCCAGCCTGCTCGACAAGGGCATCCGGGTGAACGCGGTCGCGCCGGGGCCGGTGTGGACGCCGCTGAACCCGGCCGACCAGACCGCCGAGAACGTGGGCCAGTTCGGCAAGGCCACGGACTTCAAGCGGCCGGCGCAGCCGGAGGAACTGTCGCCCGCCTACGTGTTCCTGGCCGCGCCCTCGTGCGCGAGCTACATCACGGGCATCGTGCTGCCGGTGACGGGCAGCGTGGGCGGCACCTAGCGCGGGGCAGCGAGGGTCATCCCTCGTTCACCAGCACCCAGAACTCGTAGACCTGCCGCATCCGGCGGCACAGTTCGTCGTAGTTGCTCGCCTTGCCGATGTAGCTGTTGGCGCCGGCGGCGTAGCAGGCCGCGATGTCGGTCTTCTCGATCGACGAGGAGTGCATCACCACCGGCAGGCGCGCGGTGCGCGGATCGGTGCGGATGGCGCGCAGCACCTGCAGCCCCGACAGGGGGAGCAGCTTCATGTCCAGGATGACGAGCCGGGGCAGGCGCCGGCTGGCACGGCCGGCGTAGCGGCCCTGGGCGAACAGGAAGTCCAGCGCCTCCTGGCTGTCGGCCAGCGCCAGCACCTCGCCGGCCTCGCAGCACTCCGAGAGCGCGAGCTCGGTCAGTTCGAGGTGGTCGGTGTTGTCGTCCACGACCAGGACGGCGGGTTCCTTCATGTCGGGCCGAGCCTTGATTGCCTCCGGCGATGGCCGGACTCCCCCTGTCACCCCGCTGCAGGAGCGGGGTCCCGGATTATGGGCGATCGGGGCGAGCGGGTTCCGGGCCGCCGCCGTTCACTCGTAGGCCGACAGGGGTACGCAGGCGCAGAACAGGTTGCGGTCGCCGTACACGTTGTCCACGCGGCCGACCGGCGGCCAGTACTTGGCATGGCGCCGTTCGTCCAGCACCGCGGCCCCGGTCTCGCGCGGGTAAGCGTGCGTCCACTCGCCCCGCAGCAGCGCGCCCGCCGTGTGCGGTGCGTGCTTGAGCGGGTTGTCGTCCTGCGGCCATTCGCCGCGCTCGACGCGCCGGATCTCCTCGCGGATGGCGACCATGGCGGCGATGAAGCGGTCCAGTTCGTCCAGCGTCTCGCTCTCGGTCGGCTCCACCATCAGCGTGCCGGCCACGGGGAAGGACAGCGTGGGTGCATGGAAGCCGTAGTCGATCAGGCGCTTGGCCACGTCCTCGGCGGTCACCCCGCTGGTTTCCTTCAACGGACGCAGGTCCAGGATGCACTCGTGCGCCACGTGGCCGTTGGGGCTGGCGTACAGCGTGGGGTAGTGGTCTTTCAGCCGGGCGCTGATGTAGTTGGCCGACAGGATGGCGACCTCGGTGGCCTGGCGCAGGCCCTCGGCGCCCATCATGCGGCAGTACATCCAGCTGATCGGCAGCACCGCCGCGTTGCCCAGCGGCGCTGCGGAGACCGCGCCGACACCGTGCGACTTGATGCCGGCCGTCTCGTGGCCGGGCAGGAAGGGCACCAGGTCCTCGACCACGCAAACCGGGCCCACGCCCGGCCCGCCGCCGCCGTGCGGGATGCAGAAGGTCTTGTGCAGGTTCAGGTGGCTGACGTCGCCGCCGAACTCGCCCGGCGCCGCCACGCCCACCAGTGCGTTCATGTTGGCACCGTCCACGTACACCCGGCCGCCGTGCGCGTGGACCAGCTCGCACAGTTCCTTGACCGGCTGCTCGAACACGCCGTGCGTGCTGGGGTAGGTGATCATGATGCAGGCCAGGTTGGCGCTGTGCTGCTCGCACTTGGCC